>Ga0256829_1000078_pt1 | contig 130213 bp, 130 predicted proteins | sample 131447metaG_FD_185979 | JGI IMG/M metagenome (GOLD analysis project Ga0256829, IMG submission 185979) | Hydrothermal vent microbial communities from Lau Basin, Pacific Ocean - 131-447 | ecosystem: Environmental > Aquatic > Marine > Hydrothermal vents | place: Pacific Ocean: Lau Basin... | reverse complement strand
TGGCGCAAACTCGATGGCGCGTTTCGCCTGCCAGAAATTATCGAGGGGGTTGAATTCAAGGACGGGATCAAGCAGGAAAAACATGCCGCCTGATTACAGCGTCACCAACTTTTGGGCATAGCTCGGTTGTCGGCGCCGTGATCCTGATTTGGGCCTATCAGGCGTATCTGGAAAAATAGTGGGGGCGCCGGTGCGCCAGCTGTTGTTCTGGTCTCGGGTCGAGATAGGTCTGGATTTCTATTCAGGAGGCCGTTCTTTTTCAATAGAGAGCCGAAAAGATTGCCGCCATAGGGTCAGACCCGTTTGACGATGACTTGTCGCTGAGAATCGTCAAGGCTGCTGAAGACGGGTCGTGGCGGGTTGAATGCCCTGAAAGATCGCGCGCCACGAGAAAGAGCCGGATCATTTTTTCCACGTTGCCGGCTTTGGAAAAGACGTCGACGCTGGAACTGCCATAGAGGCCGAATATTCGGTCCTTGAGGGTTGAAATCTGACGTTCAAGTTTCAGGCTGGCGAATGATTTTGGCAGGTGCAATGCCTCTTCAATGACCTTCCGGAGTGGTGGCGATCCGAGGATGCGGTACCATTTGGTGTTCCCGTTTCCCGATTGGGCTGCGATCCCCGAGATCTCACGCCTGAATCCCAGGGCGAGGCGCAGGGAGGGATCGCTTTTCCCGACTGCGATTTCAAATTGTCGTGTTCTGTACGCCTCGATGATCTTGTTGGCAAAACCTGATTTAGCGGTGAGCGGACCTCCTGGATCGCCAAAGCCGAAGGCGCGTGAAAAATTGGCGTAGTGTTTGTCGGCGAGGCGGTTGGCAAAAGAACGGGGGTTGGTGACCCCTTCGCTTAGAACTTTTCTGATAAAGAAGCCCTTGTTGAGGTCGGCATCCAGCCCGAAGGCCCCAAGTGCGACCATCAGAGCCTCCCGGTCCCTGGTGAGGTCCTGAGGGGTTTTCACCGATGCAATAACTGCTTTGAAATGCGAGATCCTGCGTTGCAGTTCGGGTGAGCGGTCAAAGGCGGCGCGCTGGTTTGCCTGGGTTCTGCGCAGAAAGTTCCAGCCCGGCAAGCCGCCCAAGGGTGTTATTGGTTGGAAGCTCATGCGTGCGCTGCACTTAACAACCGCTGCTCACGGGGGAGCAGACTGCGCAAGGCCTTCAGAGCATGGTAATACCGTTCAGACAGGATGGATTCCGTGGCCTTGTCCAACTGTCCCTTGCTGTCGCGGTCAGTCAGGATTTGCGAGAGCTGCTCAATTCCCCGCAACAGTTGCTGGCGTGTTTCGCTGGGGTCAGCGTCACCGGATAATATGAGCTGCGCGATATAGCAGACGCGACGCACAGGAGTATTGACCTCTTCGGGGTGGATTGCATCGCGCAACCGCAATATGTTGGCGTTCGGAGTCAAGATATGTAGGCGGTTACGACGGTCACCGTTCTCGATGACGGCGCCGTTGATCAGGACCCGTTCGCCGGGACCAAGTTTCAGGACAAGGCCACTCATGCTGCGATGCCTTTTCCCTGATTCAGGCCGCGCATGACGCTCTGGTTGATTTCAACGAGGATCGACACGTCTGCAGCACCGCACAGCACCTTTTCCGTATGGGTTTCGGTAAAAGCGGCGAGTGACAATAAACGCGCCTTCAGATTATCAGGCAGCGCATTTTCAGGTGAGGCAAGATCGATGGCAATCAGCGTCCAGAGTCTGCGATTGTCGTTCAGTGCACGCACCATTGCGCTGAAGGCAGTGGCCTGATCCTTACTGGTGCGGACGAGGTCGCGGGTGATCTGTGTAAACAGATCGTATTCCATGCGCTTATCGGTGCGAATTGTGGTGCGCGCTGTGGCATATGCTGTGCGGGCAAGGTTGAGGGGGGTCATTCCAACTTATTCCTTGGCGTGATGATCGACAGGTTCAGGTGGCTGACGGAAGGTGGCGACCACCCTCCGCCAAGATCGGATTAACGGAACAGCGACAGGAGCTGACGCGGCGCCTTGTTCGCGATGGACAGCGATTGCACACCAAGTTGTTGCTGGACCTGAAGAGCCTGGAGCCGCGCTGAGGACTCTTCCATGTTGGCGTCGACGAGAGAGCCGACCCCTGACTTGAGCGAATCTGTCAATTTGCTGACAAAATCGTTCTGGGTCTGGATGCGTCCCTGCGCCGAACCGAAATCCGCCGCCACATTGATCGAGGTCTGCAGCAAGTTCTCGATGTTGCCAAGGGCAGCCGCGGCCCCGGATTTTGTCGAAACGTCGATCCCGGCTAGAGCGGCAAGACCCCCGGTCTGGGTTCCTCCTGCTGCGCCAGCTGCGGAGAGGCTCAGGCTGCTGCCATTGTTGTCGATTTGAAGGATCGCCGCCCCCGTCGTCGAATCGGTGGTGACCTTGGTCGAGATATTGGCAAGACCCGCCTTGTCGATCACACCTTTCAGGCCTTTGGCAACGTCCAAGTAGTTCTGACCGGCGGAGGCGACATAGTCATAGTTTACTCCACCAATCGTGGCTCGATAGCTGTCACCTGCCGCAACCGTCGTCGAAGTCGAGAAGGTCAGCGTCTCAGCGCGCGCTGCAATACTGGTGCCCGAGAGGGTCAATGTGCCGTTAGTCGATGTCTTGCTGTCCGACAGCGAGGTAGCCGCGAACTTGTTGGTCGAGGTGACGACGACATTGGCCCCGCTCCCCGAGGCGGTGATGTTGGCGATCCCGGCCGCGGCGATCGCGTTGCGCAACCCCGTTGCGACATCATTGACGGCGGTCGTGGTTGCAGTGAAGCTGACCTGGGTTCCACCGATGGTAAAATTGAACGTGTCACCCGAGGCGATTGATCCGCCGACTGTCAGGGTCTGGGTTTTTCCGGCATTGGAGACGGAGGACGCGCTGGCGGTGACATTGGAGGACAGCGAGGATCCGGTTCCGTAAACACCGGCGTCGGTGGAGAGATCGTGGCGGGCGACCGTTATATTGGCCGCGGTCACCGAGCCGTCGCTGGCACGGTTAAGCGAAGACAGCACGTCAACAGACTTGAATCCCTTGATCAGGTTGAGGCCGTTGAACTGGGCGGCGGAAACCACGGATTTGATCTGGTCCCGAAGGGCCGAGATATCAGCGTTGATTTTTCCCCGGTCAACGTTGGCGCCTTGGGCCGTGATGATCTTGGTTTTCATGGATGTCAGCAGCTTGGTCACGGTTTCGGCGCCCTGCCTGGCCACTGCAATGGTGGATTTTCCCAGAGCCAAGCTGTCGGAGATCGACTTGAAACCCTCGACGTCAGAACTCATGACCTTTGAGACGGACCAGACGGCCGCGTTGTCCTTGGCCGTGGCGACCTTTTTGCCGGTCGATATCGCATTTTGCGTGTCCGAGAGACCCTGATTGATGGATTTCAGGGTTTGCAACGCGACAAGGCTGGTGGCGTTTGTTAGGATACTGGACATTTTCATTCCTTTAGACGAACGGCGATTTTTCGCCGGATTTCAGAACACCGCGGGTTCGTGCGGCAGGTTTCCGTCCTTCTGACGTCTGCGGAGAATGGCAGTGCTGCGTTCCGCGCCACCCCTCAAGGATGCTCCCCGACCTTGGATGCAAACCCTTAACGTGCCCCTAACGTATTTGTTTTTTAGCAAAAAATTCGTCTAAAACTTTTGCTATCATTTTCGGGTTTCGACATCTGGTTCGGTGGCATCAATGGTGACGGCGCATCCGTTTTTGTCATATGCGCGGCAGGAGAAAAGGGCCGAGCGGACCTCCCTGTGCCGACCTGCGGCCTGTTTGAACCCGCGAATCGAGGCGGCCAGCAGGCGTTGGTTTCGCTCCGCCTTTGACTTCAAGGTCGCGACCTCGGATGCGCGGCACAAAGCCGGGGGGGCCGCGCGCGAACCGTCAAACGTGGCGGTGAGGCGGAGAAGTTTGGCGTTCAGCCCGGCCAGCGCGGCAAAGTTTCCGGCCACCAGCGCATCTCTGGTGTCGTCAAGAATACTGGCAATCCGGCGAAAATTTTTCTCCGTCCTATCCATGGTCTTTTGTGGCTTTCATCGACTGCATGATTCGCTCGGTTAGTCCAAAACCACCGGCTTGGGCAATTTTTTCGGCCTCGGCAGACAGTAAAAAGGACGAAAAGGCCTGCTCGCCTGCGCCACCACCGAAGGTTTGCCGGGATTTTCCCGCGCCTGCCTCTTTCAGCATTTCCGCGATAAAGCTGGATTCAAATGCGGTGGCCGCTGCTTTTATCCCCGGGTCTTGCGGTGCCGAGACAGGGTTTGGCCCGGGTCTTTGCACTGGGGCTGCGGGCATCATTCGTGTAATCATGGGGCCTCCGGTCTCTACAACTTTCTTGAATTTGATCGCCCAAGGTAAAGAATTGGTAACTTGTTTGCGAAAAACTTGCGGCAGACAGGACCGATCTGGAATGGATATGCATAGAGCCTCAAAATTAAGGACTGATTCTTCGGATATGCGGTGGCGGCGAGCTCAGGAGGTGCGGGACAAGGCGGACAAAAACCGGGCGTCTGCGGATTCGAAAAACTTGTTCCTGGCCGCTTTTGGTGTTGCGGCCCCACCGGACCGGACAATCGCACCAGAGAAATCAGGGGGATCGCGACACGTTCCGGGCATTCGACCCGGTGACGCCATGGCTGATTTACTGCATCACAAGCCGGATAACGGTCGGCGGTGGAAAATGCCGGATCGGCAATCGCTTCTACTGCCAAAGACGGCGAAAGCGGATATTTTAGCACGTGGAAAGTTGCAACATGCGGCCTTTTGGGGCGCGGGGGAGCGGCAGAAAAGAAGCACTTTTTCACAGCATCTGAAACAAGGGCAGGCGGACCCAGGGCGTATGGATAATCCGGACAGGGCGCAGGTCGGGGCAAGTGTCGCCAGAGGCATTAGGGGGAAGCCGCACACGGCGCAAAGCCGACCGCCCAGCAATTTCACGCCCGGCATTGAGGCATCGCTGGTTTCAAACCCCAATCGCGCCGCCGTTGCGACGATCGCAATCCCTCGCCACCAGAGCAGCCCGTTAAAGAGGGGCGAGAACGAGCCGATAAAGTCGGGGGATACAATCGAGGGTATGAAATGGCACGGCGCGGTGCCTCGTCATGATTCAAAGCCGCCCGTGGGGATGTCAACGCGGGTGCTGGCAAATGCGAAGCGCGACGATGGGGGGGGTGTGGGTCGGCCGTCAACGCTGCGTTTACGGCGAGCGAAACCTATTCCACACCCGAGGACAAGGCGTGCCCACGCTATCGAGCAAAAACGGGACCGAACGTTGAACGCTGATGGCAACGGGTCGGACGATGCCTCAAAGCGCTTGACTTCGGTGGTTTCTGCAAGCACGCCCGGTTTTCCGGATGGGGCTCTGGCCCATGCAAGACACGTTGATCCGGCATCACTGGGCGCGCGGGGACAGATTGGGCCAGCTGGTTTGGAACAGGCGCGTCTGGTGTCTGCGCAGATTATGCGAGCGGTTTCCGACAGCCCCGGACAACTAACGGAAATCAGCCTTGATCCGGCCAGCCTTGGCCGGGTTCGCATGAAACTGCACACGCATGATTCGGGGATTACGTTACATATTTCGGCTGAGAATCCTGATGTTTCAAATCTGTTGAAACAACATCTTGACAGCTTGAGTGCGGATCTCAAGGATCTGGGGTTCACCGATATTGGGTTCTCGTTTTCAGGCTCGGATCAGCGGGGGGCCGAAAATCAGGAGCGCCGGGTTTGGTCAGATGGTGGGTCAAGTCGTGCTTCAATACCCGATACGTTGCCTGACATTCGGCCCGAAACTCGTCTTAACAGGCCTCAACCTCTGATCTCAGACGGCCTTGATCTTCGCCTTTGAGAAAGGAACAGGACAATGAATGTCACCCCTACAGTTGTGACAAGCCCGTTACCAGCGAACAAGTCGAAACAAGGTCAGACCGACCGGGCGCGGGCCGCGGTTAATTTCGATACGTTCCTGACGTTATTGACGACTCAGCTGAAAAATCAGGACCCGCTTAAACCGCTCGAATCAACCCAGTTTGTCGCCCAGCTCGCCAGTTTTTCGGCTGTTGAGCAGCAGGTCCGCACCAATGACAACCTCAAGCAAATCAAAACCATGCTTGGCGGAGGTAGCGTTCAACAACTGGCCTCGTGGGTCGGCTTGAATGTGCGCTCTCCCCGGGACGTTTATTTTTCGGGATCGCCGATCAAAATACAGATCAAACCGGCAAGCGGGGCCGAACAGGCCATGCTGGTCGTCAGAGATCAGACCGGTGCCGAGGTTCAGAGGCAGAATGTGGATACCGGTGGCGGCGTGATAACATGGCAAGGGCTTCGGGCCGGCGGCGCGCGGCTCCCACGCGGAAAATACAGTTTTTTGGTGGAGAGCTTTAAGGGTGGGAAAATGATTGCGGACAAGTCTCCATCGATTTACGGCCGGGTGACCGAGGCCCGACTGAATGGCGGCGATATTGAACTGGTCCTGGCGGATGGGACGGTGGTTCAGGCGAGTAAAATCGATGCGGTGAAAAAATGACGGGCAGCTTTGGGGCCGTTGGAGGGCGCAAAACAGTGGCACGAGGGTTTGACGGATTTGGCCAATCGGGATTGGCGGTGTGCGGATTCTCCCGTTGGACACGGCGAATTTGCTCTGCCTTCGGGCGCTGGCGTGTGAATTGTGGAGCCACGCTCACAAGTCCCCCCCATAAAACCGTTAACCCATGACGCTTATCGTGCAGAGATTGAGGGACGTCCTGATTCGCGCCGGGCTTTCAAACTCCGAGGCCGAATGGAATCCGCTCGCAGGAGGGCGGTCAAATCACACTTGGCGGGTGCAGAATGAAAATGGATCACTGATCTGTAAGCTGTTTTCGGATATGACGCCCAATCCTCTCTACCCCAATTTTCCCGGGGTCGAGTATGAAATCCTGCGAAGCTTTTCAGCCCGGAATATTTCGCCAGAGCCAATTGCTCTGATCAGAACGGAATACGGGGATGTCTTGGTTTACCAATATCTTGATGGCCGCAACTGGAGTTCGGGTGCCGCCGAGGTCGCGCGCCTTTTGGGATATGTTCACGATCAAAACTTGCGTATCGGATTGCGCCGAATTGGGTCTGGAAGCGACAGCTTGATCAGGCAGACGGAACGGATCTTGGCGCTGTGTCAGAATGCTTTTTTGCTTGATCTGTTTGGCAAAACACCGGGCATGAGGGCTGCGCCAATCAACAATGCCTGCCTTGTGCATACGGATGTTGTGCCGGGCAACCTGATTGCCACGGTACACGGGTTGCGCCTGATTGACTGGCAATGCCCGGCATTTGGTGATCCTTGCGAGGATCTGGCCAGTTTTCTTTCTCCGGCCATGCAATATCTTTACCGCGGGCGAGTGCTGTCGGAGAGTGAAAAGACTGCCTTCTTAACGGCGTATCCAAGGCCGGAAGTCGTTCGACGTTACCGGAAGCTGGCTCCGTTGTTTCACCTCAGGATGGCTGCCTATTGTCAATGGAAACTGGAGACCGGGGCCCGGGATTATGCCGCTGCGCGAGATCGGGAGCTTGCAGAATTAGAGCAGGCCGATGCCAATTATGAAAAGACCGGCTAGGATGGCCCCTGTCACAACATAGCCGAGAGGGCCGATGGGGGCCCCTTTGTTTAGGGTCGGCTCTGGGGCAGAGAGCCGGGCAACTGCGATTTCGGTCAGGTGAGGCAGTTTTGGGCCAAAGCGCGCCAGCACCTGCAATGTTGCCCTGAGGTCACGGATCATCACGCGTGGCCCAATGTTGCTGCGGATATATTTCTCGACAACGGGTTTGGCGACCTCCCACATGTTGAGCGCGGGATCGAGAGAGCGGGCAACCCCTTCAACGACCACCATGGTGCGTTGCAGCAAAATAAGTTCAACCCGGGTCTCCATCCCGAATTTTTCGGTCACGTCAAAGAGGTGAGACAGCAGCCGGGCCATGGAGATCTTGGAGGCATCAGCCCCGAAAATGGGCTCGCCAACGCTGCGCAGGGCCTGTGCGAAGGCGTTGACATCCTTGTCGGCGGGGACATATCCGGCCTCGAAATGGACCTCGGCAACCCTGCGGTAATCCTTTTGGATAAAGCCCATCAGAATTTCCGCATAGACGCGCCGGGTGTATTCGTCGATCCGTCCCATGATGCCGAAATCAAGGGCCACCAGATCGCCGTTGGACGCGACCTTGAGGTTCCCCTGATGCATGTCGGCGTGAAAATAACCGTCCCGCAAGGCGTGGCTGAGAAACATCTGAATCACCCGAGCGCCCATGTCCTGAAGGTCAATCCCGGCAGCGCGGAGGGCCGGAACATCCCCGAGCGGGATTCCCTCGGCCCATTCAAGGGTTATGACGCGGCGGGCCGAAAGTTCCCATTTCACACGGGGAACCGAAAACCCCTGATCATCACGGGTATTTGCCGAAAACTCGGCGGCGGCCGATGCCTCCATTCGCAAATCCAGCTCACCCTGCACGACGCTGTCAAAATGCGCGACGACCGCGTTGGGGTGCAATCGGCGCGAGGCCGGCGAAAGGAATTCAATCATGCCCGCGGCAAAGTAGAACGCATCGATGTCGCGACGAAAATTCCGCTCGATGTTGGGACGCAGGATCTTGACTGCAACGATCTGTCCCGTCTCGCGCAGGATGGCCCGATGGACCTGCGCAATCGAAGCGGCGGCGACGGGTTCGCTGAAACTGGAAAACAGGTCATCCACGCTGGCGCCAAGCTCGGCTTCGACCGTTGCCTGGGCTTCGGTCATGGAAAATGCGGGCAGCTTGTCCTGCAGGACGCGCAGATCATCCGCCAGTTGTTGCCCGACGACGTCCGGTCGGGTCGAGAGGATCTGGCCGAACTTGATATAGGCCGGGCCAAGCGCGGTCAGCGCCCGCAAGATCGGTGGTTGCGTCGGGTCTCCCCGCAGGCCCAGCCATTTGAATGGCCAGCCCAGAACGCGCGCGGCAATCCGCAAAAGGGGCGGCGCATCCAGCGCTTCGAGGGCCTGCTTCATGGCGCCGGTGCGCTCGAATGTGGCGCCGGTGCGGATCAGGCGCCAGATATTATGTGGTCCACGCATCGCTCAGATTTTCCAGCCGGAGTGCAGGGCCGCGATCCCCATGGACAGATTGCGATAGCTGACCTGCGCAAACCCGGCCTTGCGGATCATTTCGGCAAACACCTCTTGCGGCGGGAATTTTCGAATGCTTTCAACGAGATATTGATAGGAATCCCGATCGTTGGCGATCAGTTTTCCCAAGGGTGGAATGATGTTGAACGAGTAGCGGTCATAGAGCCATTGCAGCCCCGGGTTGGGGATCTGGCTGAATTCCAGTACCATCAGTCGCCCGCCCGGCCTGAGGACGCGAAAGGCTTCGCTGAGGGCGTCCTCTATGCGGGTCACGTTGCGGATGCCAAAAGAGATCGTGTAGACGTCAAAGCTGTTATTGCCAAAGGGCAGCGCCATCGCGTCGCCGCAAATCCAGTCAAGGTGGTCGGCCTGAGTGCGGGCTTCGGGGCGCAACTGGCCTTCGTCCAACATGGACTGGGTCATGTCAAAGACGGTTGCATGGGCGTTTGGCGCGCGCTTGAGAAAACGAAACGAGATATCGCCGGTTCCCCCGGCCACATCCAGCAGGCGCTGGCCGTTGCGCGGGGCCAGCCAGTCCATCATTGCATCTTTCCAGATGCGGTGAATCCCCAGACTCATCGCGTCATTCATCACGTCGTATTTTGAGGCAACATTGGTAAAGACGCCGTGAACCATGCCGGCCTTGGCTTGTTCGGGCACGGTCTGGTTGCCGAAATGTGTGGTTTTTTCCTGCGGTTCTGTCATCTCGTCTTGCCGATCATGTGAATGGTCTCTTCTTGGGGCAAGTTTCGTCAGGTCTCGGTCTGGTCGGTCGGGCGCCACTGGCGTCGACCCGCCAAGTTATCAGCGGTTTGCCCGGCGCCGTCAATGGCCGATCCCGTCGGGACGCAAAGGTAGGTGGGCGGCGCGTGGCAAGGCGGTGGCCCTGAGACGGGGCCGGGCCGGGCCGGTTTTCCTTTGGGTTGCGTTGCAACCGCGGCGAAATGGTGCCACCCTTACCGGGCTGTGACACCATTTCAGTGATGGCGCTTGCGCCAACAGCGGATCCGAGAGCGGAAAGGAACAGGGATGCCCGAATTGCCCGAGGTCGAGACCACCCGCCGCGGTCTTGTTCCGGTGATGGAGGGGCAGGTGATTCTGCGCGCCGATATCCGGCGGCCAGATCTGCGTTGGCCGTTCCCCGAGAATATGGGTGCCCGACTGGAGGGGGCAAGAGTACTGACCCTGCGGCGGAGGGCCAAATATATCCTCGGTGATCTGTCTACAGGCGAGACCCTTATTGTGCATCTGGGCATGTCCGGGCGCATGCTGGTTCATCCACAACAGGAGCAGGGCGGGCTGGCGGAGCCCGGCAAACACGATCACGTCGTGTTGCAGATGTCTGGGGGCGCGCGGATCACGTTCAATGACGCCCGGCGCTTTGGGGCAATGGACATTTGCGCGCGCAACCGGGTTGCAGAGCATCCTCTGCTGGCGCCTTTGGGCCCCGAGCCGCTGGGGAACGAATTCAACACCGATCATCTGATTCGGGCATTGGCCGGGCGGAGGATGCCGATCAAATCGGCCCTTCTCGACCAGAAAATTGTCGCAGGTCTGGGCAACATATATGTGTGCGAATCGCTTTGGCGGGCCGGGATTTCACCCCGACGCAAGGCTGGAAATCTGTCGCTTGTCCGGGTGTCTCGTCTGGTGCGCGCGATTCGGGACGTTTTGAACGATGCCATCGATTCTGGGGGATCCTCGCTGAAGGATTTTCGCCAAACTGACGGCGAACTGGGATATTTTCAGCATAAATTTGCCGTCTATGGGCGCGTTGGCCAACCCTGCCGAACCCCTGATTGCAAAGGAACAATCCAGCGAATCGTGCAGTCTGGGCGCTCGAGCTTCTATTGTTCACAATGCCAAAGATAGCTTGAAACGCGCGCCCAAGGTGGTATTCGAATGTCCCCGTAGCCACGCCGAGGGACAACATGGCCTATGAAACTCTGATCGTTGACGTCGACGACCACGTCGCCCTGATCCGCCTGAACCGCCCGGATGCGCTGAACGCGCTGAACAGCCAGCTGCTGGGGGAATTGTCCTGCGCGCTGCAGGCCGCCGAAAAGAATGACAGTGTCCGGGCGATCGTTCTGACCGGTTCGGACAAGGCCTTTGCCGCCGGTGCGGACATCAAGGAGATGTCGGAAAAATCCTTTGTTGAGATGTTTTCCAGCGATTTTTTCACCCCCGAGACGGAAACCCTGCTGCGCTGTCGCAAGCCGATCATCGCGGCGGTGGCAGGGTATGCGCTGGGCGGCGGGTGTGAGTTGGCGATGATGTGTGACTTTATCATCGCGGCAGATACGGCCAAATTCGGCCAGCCAGAGGTCAATTTGGGCGTCATGGCCGGGATCGGGGGCACCCAGCGCCTGACACGGTTCGTTGGCAAGTCCAAGGCGATGGAAATGCACCTGACCGGGCGGATGATGGACGCCGAAGAGGCCGAGCGCGCCGGCCTTGTCAGCCGGGTGGTGCCCGCCAAGAAGCTGCTGGATGATGCCATGGCGACCGCCGCCAAGATTGCGGAAAAATCCATGCTGACGACGATGGCGATCAAGGAATCAGTCAACCGGTCTTACGAAACCACCTTGAGAGAAGGGGTTCTGTTCGAGCGGCGCCTGTTTCACGCACTCTTTGCCACCGAGGATCAATCCGAGGGCATGGCCGCATTCCTGGAAAAACGTGAACCGCAGTTTCGGGGAAAATAGTCCGAAAAAAAGCAGGCGTGACCCGTTGACTCGCGCGGGACTGGGGTCTATTAGCGCGGTTCATCTTTCGAAACCCGAAACGACCGGAATTTATACATGGCCAACTCGCCACAATCCAAGAAACGTGCCCGTCAGACCGAACGCCGGACGCTTGTGAACAAGAACCGCCGGACCCGTATCCGCACCTTCATCCGCAAGGTTGAAGAGGCCATTGCCGGGGGCAATCAGGCCGACGCGGCAACAGCACTGAAGGCAGCACAGCCGGAAATCATGCGCGGTGTCAGCAAAGGCATCTTTCACAAGAACACTGCGAGCCGCAAGATTTCGCGCTTGTCGGCCCGTATCAAGGCCTTGGGCGCCTGACCGCAGTTCTGGTCGGTTGGAGTATTGGGGACGCGACCTGCGAGGGCCGCGTCTTTTTCCGTTTGGGCGAGCAGTAACAGCCGCAAGTTGAATGAACGGTTAATAGGCCCGATCCGGCCCTATGGGGTTTGACCCCTCCAGACCATATATTTAGGGGGTCGGGCGAGTCGCCGCAGGTCGCCTATCACGAAAGTCTGAGTCAAGTGTGAAGAGTCGTTGAAATACGACACGGCCTCCTGTTAGCGTCGCGAGGTGATTCAAGACGTCTGGGGGGACATGATGGTCACGGATGGCGACTCCGTTGTCAGTGAAGTGCTGCCGCACGAAGCCTGGGAAAGCCTGAAATCGGAACCGAACACGGTTCTGGTCGATGTGCGCACCAGGGCCGAGTGGTCCTTTGTTGGCTTTCCGGAACTCGACAATTTCGATAAGAAGGTGATCCGCGTCGAGTGGCTGGCCTTTCCCGAAATGTCCGTGAACCCCACGTTTACAGGCGAATTGTTTTCATGCTTCGGGGATCGGTTCCCCGACAAGATTTTCTTTATCTGCCGCTCCGGCGTGCGCTCACTGGATGCGGCAGTTTACGTTAGTGATGTGTTAAGGGAAATCGGGCGCAACACTCTTTGTATCAATGTGGCAGAGGGTTTCGAGGGGGATCTTGATGAGGACAGGCATCGGGGCAACCTGAACGGATGGAAACAACGCGGGCTGCCTTGGCGACAGTCGTGAATGATAAAAACAAGAACGAGAACGGAAAATAGATGACTATTGACACCTGGGGGCGTGTGCGAAGTGAACTTGCGACAACGATTGGAAAGGATGCATTCAACAACTGGATCAAACCGCTGGAACTGATCGATGAGGCCGGGGGAGTCGCGCGGTTTTCGGTCCCGACCAATTTTTTCGGGGATTGGGTCTTGCGCAACTATGGCGACCGGATTCTGCAAGGCCTTGTGGATGGCGGTAGCCGCATTGAGCGGCTGGATTTTCAGGTGGTGAAACCGACCTCCCCAGCCGAGAGGCCAAGCCCGTCTACCAGCGCCCCTCAGCCCCGCCCGGAAACGTCCCGCAGCTCGCAACCGCGCGATGCCGCCGCCGAATTGCCCGGCTCGCCGCTGGACAAGCGCTTTACCTTCGACCGCTTTGTGGTCGGCAAACCCAACGAATTGGCCCACGCTGCCGCGCGCCGGGTCGCTGAGGGTGGACCAGTAACCTTCAACCCGTTGTTCCTCTACGGGGGGGTAGGCCTTGGCAAAACCCACCTCATGCACGCGATTGCTTGGGAGATCCAGAAACGGACGCCGCAGGCGCGGGTCCTGTATCTGTCGGCCGAGCAATTTATGTATCGATTCGTGCAATCTCTGAGGTTCAAGGACATGCTGGGGTTCAAGGCCATGTTCCGTTCGGTCGATGTGTTGATGGTGGATGATGTGCAGTTCATCGCTGGCAAGGAAAGCACGCAGGACGAGTTTTTTCATACCTTCAACGCGCTGGTCGATCAGCACAAGCAGATCGTCATTTCCGCCGATCGCGCCCCGGGTGAAATCAGCGGTCTTGAAGAGCGAATCAAGTCCCGCCTGCAATGCGGTCTGGTGGTGGACCTGCACCCCACGGATTATGAACTGCGTCTGGGCATCCTGCAGTCCAAGGCCGAGGTTCAGGCCGGTCATTACCCGGATGTGCGGCTGGCGGACGGGGTGCTGGAATTTCTGGCGCACCGCATCTCGACCAATGTGCGGGTTCTGGAGGGCGCGCTGACACGGCTTTTTGCGTTCGCCTCTCTGGTTGGCCGCGAGGTGACGCTGGATGTTGCACAGGAATGTCTGGCGGACATCCTGCGGGCCTCGGATCGAAAGGTCACGATTGACGAGATCATTCGCAAGGTTGCGGATCATTACAACTTGCGCCTGTCGGACATGCTCAGCCCGCGTCGTGCCCGCGCCGTGGCCCGGCCGCGTCAGGTGGCGATGTTCCTGTCAAAGATGCTGACCTCAAAATCCCTGCCCGAGATCGGGCGCCGGTTCGGGGGGCGCGACCACACGACGGTCATTCATGCCGTCCGCAAGATCGAAGAGTTGAAGGCCGTCGACAACCAGATTGCCGAAGATGTCGAGCTGCTGCGCCGGATGCTGGAGGCATAGGACAACCCGTATCCCCGCCACCAAAGAGCCCCCCCCCTTGGGGGCTGCGACCTTCGGGGGCCACCGCCAAAGCGCGCCAGATCGAAGCCAAGCGATCGGCGGGATAACGCAACCCGTGGTATTTTGCCTCTGATCGGCCACAATATCCTTTGTGGGCTTGACCCGTTGGGCAATCCTGTGAACATAGAAATAGCGATTGAATTTGGGGGCGGTTACGCTAGTCTGCCCTCCCCGGACGGTTTAGGAGCGAGACCATGAAAGTCATCATCGAGCGCAGCGCGCTGTTGAAAGCCATGAGCCAGGCGCAGTCGGTGGTCGAGCGGCGCAACACGATTCCGATTCTCGCCAATGTCCTGATCGAGGCCGAAGGCGCCGCGGTCAGCTTTCGCGCAACCGATCTGGATATCGAGGTGGTGGACAAGACGCTGGCCACGGTTGAGCAGGCCGGAGCCTCGACAGTGGCGGCGCATATTCTGCACGAGATCGTGCGAAAGCTGCCCGATGGTGCCCTTGTCGAACTCAGCGATGACGGGGTTTCAGGGCGGTTGGAAGTGCGCGCCGGGCGCTCGAATTTTTCGCTGGCCACGTTGCCGCGCGAAGATTTTCCGGTAATGGCGTCATCGGAATACAGTTGCAATTTTTCGGCCCCCGCGCCGGTTTTGCGGCGTCTGTTCGACAAGTCGAAATTTGCGATCTCGACCGAGGAGACGCGCTATTATCTGAACGGCGTTTACATGCACGCAACCGACGAGGTCGGCGCGCCGGTCTTGCGCTGCGTGGCCACCGACGGGCACCGGCTGGCGCGAATCGATGCGCCGCTACCCGAGGGGGCTGCCGAGATGCCCGGTGTGATCGTGCCGCGCAAGGCGGTCGGTGAATTGCGCAAGCTCTTGGATGATGACGAGATGCAGATTGCCGTTTCGGTCTCAGAGACGAAGGTGCGTTTTGCAACCCCGGAGATCATGCTGACCTCGAAGGTCATTGATGGAACATTCCCCGATTACACGCGCGTCATCCCGACCGGCAATGCCCGGCGTCTTGAGGTCGATGCGGCGGAATTCGCGCAGGCGGTGGACCGCGTTTCGACCGTGTCCTCGGAGCGCTCGCGCGCGGTCAAGCTGTCGCTGTCCGAGGACCGTCTGGTTCTGTCCGTGAACGCCCCCGACAGCGGTGCGGCCGAAGAAGAGCTGGCGGTTGCCTACGCAGATGAGCCACTGGACATCGGTTTTAACGCGAAATACCTGCTGGAGATCGCCGGTCAGGTGGACCGGGAAAATGCGGTTTTCCTGTTCAATTCGGCGGGCGACCCGACCTTGATGCGCGAAGGCAATGACAATTCGGCGGTTTATGTCGTCATGCCGATGCGGGTTTAGGCCTTGGCCGGGCTTTTTCTTTCACGCCTGACCCTTTCGCATTTTCGTTCTTACCGATCAGTGACCCTTGCACCCGGCGCCGGCCCTGTTGCGCTGGTTGGCCCCAATGGTGCAGGCAAGACGAATATTCTGGAGGCAATCTCGCTGTTGTCCCCCGGGCGGGGGTTCAGGCGCGCCCGAGTGGATGAAATGGCCCGCACACCCGAGCAGTTGGGCTGGAAGATCGCGGCCGAGTTCTCACAATACGGATTGCCGCATACGGTCGAGACATGGGCCGGACAGTCCGGGCCGCGTCAGGTCAGGATCGATGGCAAGGCGGCGTCGCAACTGGCGCTGGGCGCGTTGGTGCGTGTCGTCTGGCTGGTGCCGACGATGGACCGTCTGTGGCTCGAGGGTGCTGAGGGACGGCGACGGTTTCTCGACCGGATGGCCCTGTCGCTTTTTCCCGAACATGCCAAAGCGGCGTTGGCTTATGAAAAAGCCATGCGTGAGCGGAACCGTCTGCTGAAGGACGGTATTCTGGATGACGCGTGGTATCGGGTGCTGGAAGCGCAGATGGCGGCGGCAGGTGCGCGCCTTGTGGAAAACCGGCAACGGACTCTGGCGCGTCTGGAGGATGCGCAGCGCGAGGCAAAGACGGCCTTTCCGCGAGCCGGGCTGCGTCTGCTTTGGCCCGACGAGGGTGGGCCGATTGCAAGCGAGAGTGACCTGCAAGGGGCTCTGGCCGACAACCGGCAGCGCGACCGGGCAGCGGGGCGGACATTGATCGGGCCGCACCGCGCCGACATGGAGGCGGTTTACCTCGCCAAGGAAACCCCGGCACGCAAATGCTCGACCGGCGAACAGAAGGCACTGCTGATCTCGTTGACATTGGCCAATGCGCGGGCGTTGGCGCAGGATACGGGACACGCGCCGATCCTTTTGCTCGACGAGGTGGCGGCGCATCTGGACGCGTCCCGACGCCGCGCGCTCTATGACGAAATTTGCGTCCTTGGGGCGCAGGCGTGGATGACCGGAACCGAGGCGCATCTGTTTGATGCGCTGGAGAGGCGGGCGCGGATGCTGGCGGTGCAGGACGGCGAGGACGGTTCAATTGTCGCGCCGCTGATAGGCGAATAAGCCGCCTAGGGCGCGCCCCGGCGCGGTGCCGGTCCATCCGTGGGGCCATGACCCGGAAAACCCCAAAATATTGTGTCATCCCCGTGACATTCCCCGGTGAAGGGGATATATGTAGCGGGCAGTTTATGGAACGGGACAAATGACTGAAAACGGGCAAGACGCCGAAGACTATGGCGCGGATTCAATCAAGGTTCTTAAGGGCTTGGAGGCGGTGCGCAAGCGGCCCGGCATGTATATCGGGGACACCGATGACGGCTCGGGGCTGCACCACATGGTCTATGAGGTCGTGGACAATGGCATTGATGAGGCGCTGGCCGGCCATTGCGACACCGTGACCGTGATCATCCATGCCGACAGCTCGGTTTCGGTCAGTGACAACGGGCGCGGGATTCCGGTCGGGATTCACGAGGAAGAAGGGGTCTCGGCGGCCGAAGTCATCATGACTCAGCTCCATGCCGGGGGCAAGTTCGACAGCAATTCCTACAAGGTCTCTGGCGGGTTGCACGGGGTCGGTGTCAGCGTGGTCAACGCGCTCTCGGACTGGCTGGAACTGCGGATCTGGCGCAATGGCAAAGAGCATTTCGCGCGGTTCGAGCATGGAGACACCGTCGAGCATCTGCGTGTCGTTGGCGAGTCGCACGGGCGCAAGGGAACCGAGGTCCGCTTCATGGCGTCTCTGGATACCTTTTCCGACCTGAACTACAGTTTTGCAACGCTTGAGCATCGTCTGCGCGAACTGGCCTTTCTGAACTCGGGCGTGCGTATCTGCATCGAGGATCGCCGCCCCACCGAGCATCTGAAAACCGAGATGATCTACGATGGCGGGGTTCGCGAATTCGTGCGCCACCTCGACCGGAACAAGACGCCCTTGCTGGAGACGCCGATCTTTATCTCGGGAACCCGTGACGATATCGGGGTCGAGGTCGCGATGTGGTGGAATGACAGCTATCATGAAAACGTCCTGCCCTTTACCAACAATATCCCGCAGCGCGATGGCGGCACCCATCTGGCGGGGTTTCGCGGGGCGTTGACGCGCTCGATAAACTCCTATGCCACGGCAAGCGGTATTGCGAAAAAGGAAAAGGTGAATTTCACCGGCGATGATGCCCGCGAGGGGCTGACCTGTGTTTTGTCGGTGAAGGTGCCGGACCCGAAATTTTCCAGCCAGACCAAGGACAAGCTGGTCAGCTCGGAAGTGCGGCCCGCAGTCGAGAGCCTGTTGAACGAAAAGCTGTCGGAGTGGTTTGAAGAGCACCCCGCCGAAGCCAAGAATATCGTTGGCAAGATCGTCGAAGCGGCGCTGGCACGAGAGGCCGCGCGCAAGGCCCGGGAACTGACCCGGCGCAAAACTGCAATGGACGTGGCCAGCCTGCCGGGAAAACTGGCGGATTGTCAGGAAAAAGACCCGGCGTTGTCGGAAATCTTCATGGTCGAGGGCGATAGCGCCGGCGGCAGCGCGAAACAGGGGCGTTCACGGCAGAATCAGGCGGTGTTGCCGCTGCGCGGAAAAATCCTGAATGTCGAGCGCGCCCGCTTTGACCGGATGCTGTCCAGCCAAGAGATCGGTACGCTGATCACGGCGCTGGGCACCGGCATCGGGCGGGATGAGTTCGACATCTCGAAACTGCGCTATCACAAGGTCATCATTATGACCGATGCCGACGTGGACGGCGCCCATATCCGAACGCTTCTGTTGACCTTTTTCTTCCGGCAGATGCCGCAGTTGATCGAGGGGGGGCATCTCTATATCGCGCAGCCGCCGCTTTACAAGGTGAGCCGTGGGAAATCCGAGGTTTACCTCAAGGATCAGGCCGCGCTTGAGGATTATCTGATCGAGCAGGGGCTGGATGGCGCGGTTCTGCACCTTGAGACAGGCGTGCAGATCACCGGCGCGGATCTGGCCCGTGTGGTCGATGAGGCGCGGCAGGTGCGCCATATTCTGGGCGCTTTCCCGACCCATTATTCGCGTCATGTGCTGGAGCAGTCGGCGATTGCCGGGGCGTTGTCTGCGGGGGAAATGGACAAGGATCCCCAAGGGGTCGCGGACCGGGTTGCGGCGCGTCTGGATCTGGTCGCCCGCGAATATGAAAAAGGTTGGGTCGGCCAGCCCACACCGGACGGAGGGTTGCGGGTTTCGCGGGTCATCCGGGGTGTTGACGAGGTGCGCATCCTCGACGGAAACTGCCTGCGCTCGGGCGAGGCGCGCCGAATGGCGGTTCTGACCGACAGCTTGCAGGAGGTGTATTCGGCGCCGGCACGGTTGGTCCGCAAGGAAAAGGAAACACCCATCTTTGCGCCATCCGATCTGCTGGATCTGGTTCTGGCCGAGGGTGAAAAGGGGCAAACGCTGCAACGCTACAAAGGTCTGGGCGAAATGAATCCTGAACAGCTGTGGGAAACGACGCTGGATCCCAATGCGCGCACCTTGCTGCAGGTCAGGATCGAGGATATGGCCGAAGCGGATGATATCTTTACCAAACTGATGGGCGATGTGGTCGAGCCGCGGCGCGAGTTCATCCAGTCCAACGCGCTGGCGGTCGCCAATCTGGATTTTTGAGCGGGCTGAAAAAGTGCCGGTCTTGAGTTTTATAAGTCCACGCCCTAAGGGGCGATGCTCGTGTCATCCCGAGCGCCGCTGTCGCGATCTTTTGCGACCTTTTTGATAAAATCATCCACCAGCCGGACGATGGTTGGGGCCAGAGACGGGCTGATGACGTGGCCCATGCCGGGAATGATCCTGAGGTCGGCCTCTGGAATCAGGGCGGCAATTTCGCGACTGGCATCGCTGGGGATCAGTCGGTCGTCAGCCCCGTGAATCACCAGTGCCGGAGTGGTCACCGAGGGTAGCCGCGGGCGCCGGTCCGAGGCCAGAACCGTTGCCATGGCCTGCCGGTTGATGCCGGCGGCCTCGGCACCGCGATCCCAGGCGCGACCGGCCTCGGCGCGGATCTCGTCTTCGGGCCGGGGGTAGCCGGGACTGCCCCAGATCCTGTGTCCGGCAACCCAGACCTCTTGCGCTTCGGCGCGATTCATGTCGCTGACCAAAATTTGCGCCAGCAGGGCGGGATCGCGCAATCCGGCCGCGCTCATCACGATGATCGCCGACAAAAGGCGGCTTGGGTGATCCAGCGCCAGAAGCTGCGTGATCGCACCGCCCATTGAAATACCAAGGACATGTGCCCGCGCGATTCCCAGTGCATCCATCAGCCCGACGATATCCCGCGCCATGTCGTCAAGGGTATAGGCAAGGCGAGGCCGACCACCCGATTTAAGGCTGTGTAGGATATCGCGGGGCGCTGTCGGCACCCCCTCTGCGGGGCAACGGGCCGAGAGACCCGTGTCGCGATTGTCAAAGATCACGGTGCGATAGCCAGCCGCGGCAAACCCGGCGATCAGCTCGATTGGCCAATGAATGAGCTGCGTGCCCAGACCGCGAACAAGGATCAGGGCCGCTCCGGTTTCGGGACCGTGTATCTCGACCTCGAGAGTGATGCCGTTGGCCGTGATCTGCATCAGTTTTCCGTCTGGTTTTCTTGCGCCCCCAGCCCCAGGTGCGCCAGTAGGTGGTCCAGAGCCGACCAGTCCTGCAGCTCAAGGCGGACCGGCAGGGTCACCACGCGCAGGCGAAAGGCGTCGGGAAGGCGGGTTGCATCCTTTTCGGTGGTGACCAGTTGCGCCCCCTTGAAAAAGGCCTCGGCCTCGAGCCGTTGCAACAGGCGCGTGGTCAGGGGGGCGTGATCTCCGAGGGGCTCGGTGCGGATCAGCTCGGCCCCAAGCGCACGCAGCGAAGCAAAGAATTTTTCCGGCCGTCCGATTCCGGCAAAGGCCAGAAATTTGCGCCCGCTCCAGTCCATTCCGGTTTCCAGCGGTTTCAGCGCCCCGGACAGTACCGGCAGGCTGCCCTGCCAGCGGGCCAAAAAGCGCGCCCGGGCCTTGGGCGGCCCGATCAGCAGCAGGATGTCGGCGCGCGCGCTTCCATCGGCCTCGGACTCACGCAAAGGACCGGCGGGAAACACGCGGCCATTGCCAAACCCGGCCACCGCATCCACGACGAGGATGGAAATGTCCTTGGCCAAGGCCGGATTTTGAAACCCGTCGTCCAGCAGGATCACGTCTGCACCGGCGGCCTTGGCGGCCTTGGCCCCAGCGTAGCGGTCGCGCGCGACCCATGTCTCGCAAAAGGCCGCGATCAGCAGCGGCTCGTCCCCGACATCGCTGGCCCGGTGCCGGTGGACATCCACCCTCAGCGGTCCGGCCTCATGGCCTCCGTAGCCGCGCGAGACCACATGCGGATGGTGTCCAAACTGCTGCAGGCGCTCGGCCAGCGCAATGACGGTGGGGGTTTTACCGGTTCCACCGAGATTGATATTGCCGACGCAGATGACCGGCACCCCGATCCGGTGCCACGGGCCGCGCGCAAGGCGTCGTCTGGACAGGTGTTGCACAAGGCCCGATAGGGGCGACAGCAGGCGGGCCGTCAACCCCGGACGCTCGGGGGCGTTCCGCCAAAAGCGGGGCGGGCGCATCAGGCGGCCTCGCTTTTGGGGTCCGGCAGGTAGCCCTTGAGTAGTGCCATCGCGCGATCAGTGACCTCTGCCCCGGCAGAACTGACCTCCCATGCTGCATGCGCCATTGCCGCCGCCTTGTCCGGGGCCAGAACCTGAATGACCGCTTTGCCCAGCGCATCGGCGGATTTGACCTCAAGTGTTGCGCCGACCGCATTCAGGCGCTCGAAAACATCGGCGACCTTGTGCACATGCGGCCCGTGAATGATGGCCGAGCCAAGCGCGGCGGGTTCAAACGGGTTATGGCCGCCAATTTCCACCAATGAACCGCCCAGAAAAGTGACCGGTGCCAGCCGATACCACAGCCCCATTTCACCCAGCGTATCGGCAAGGTAGATTTCCGTCTCGGACTCGGGCAACTCGCCGTTTGAGCGCATCGCCACCCGCCAGCCGTCGGCCCGCAGGGTGGCTGCAATCTCGGGGCCTCTTTCGGGGTGACGCGGGGCGATGATCAACAGCAGCCGTTGCGCTGCGCGTGAGGCCTGACGGTGGGCGCTGGCCACCATGTCTTCTTCGCCGGGATGGGTCGACGCGGCCAGCCAGACCGGGCGACCGGCCAGTTTACGGGCAAAGAGCGCGCGCTCGGCTTCATTGTGAGGCAGCGCGGCGGAGCCTTCCTTGAGGCTGCCGGTGACCTCGATACGGGATTTCGGCAGGCCTAGCCGCAGCAGGTTTCGCGCCGTCAGGCTGTCTTGTGCCAGCACATGATCGAACCGCCGCAGTAAGGAGCGGGCAAAGCCGGGAAACCAGCGCCAGCCGCGGCTGGTGCGCTGGGAAATGCGGGCATTGATCAGAACCATCGGAACATCGGCCCGCGCGGTTTCATATATCATCGCCGGCCACAGTTCGCTTTCGGTCCAGACCGCCAGATCGGGGTGCCAATGGGCCAGAAAGCGACGCACAAAGGGGCGCACGTCAACCGGCACAAACTGGTGAAAGGCCCCCTCGGGCAGCCGCGCGGACATCATCTTTGCCGAAGTTACGGTGCCAGTGGTCACCAGAAAGCCAACGTCCGGGCGTTCGTCCGAGAGGCGTCGGACGAGTTCCAGTATGGACAGCGATTCGCCGACACTAGCGGCATGAAACCAGACCAGAGGTCCGTCGGGTCGCGGGCGCCCCGGTTCGCCAAGGCGCTCGGGCAGCCGTGCGGGATCCTCCTTGCCGATGGCCAGACGTTTTTCCAGACGGCGCGTTACCAAACCCTCGGCCCGTTCCGAGAACACAAGGTACAGGAAAAGCCCCGGCGATACGCCCATCTCTGCCCCCTCAGGCCAGTTCGGCAGTTGGCCCACCGGGTTCTGCCTCGTCGCGCAGGCGATGCAGGTGGGCGATGAAATAACGCATGTGAGCGTTGTCAACGGTGCGCTGTGATGCATCTTTCCAGGCGTCATACGCTGTCGCATAATCCGGAAAAATTCCAATTATATCAATATTATCCACGTTCTTGAAATGTGGATGTGCCGGATCGACCAACTCGCCGCCGAAAACCAGATGCAATCGTTGAACCATGTTGCCCTCCTGATGTGGTCGCCGCGTTCTACGTCAGAACGGCACCCATTGAAAGGGGGGTCAGATCACCGCGAGGTGGCGCAGAAACCCGGCATGGAGCGCGGCGCTTGCCGCCAATACACCGGCCTGTTGGGGGGGCGCATTGTTGAAGCTGAGCGGCTGATTCCGGCGGTCGGTGATCGTCACTCCGGCCTCGGCACAGATCAGGGTACCGGCCGCGATGTCCCATTCCCAGGCATCGCGCAGGGTCAGCATGGCATCAAACCGCCCCTCGGCCACCAGCGCTAGTCGGTAGGCGAGGGATGAGCGAAAGTGGTGCTCGATTTCGGGCACGCCACCGGGCCAGAGACGGGGTTCGAACTGGTGGCGTGCCGCCAGCACCCGCGCCCCGGTAAGGTCGGTGCGGCGGCTGTGGTGGATTGGTTTCCCATTCAGTGTCGCGCCGCGCCCGAGCGTTGCGCAATAGCAAAGCCCCTTCAGCGGCAGGTAGACGACTCCCGCCACCACCTGCCCGTTAACCGCCACCGCCAGCGCGTGGGAAAAGGTTTTCTCGCCCTTGACGAAGGCACGGGTGCCGTCGATCGGATCGACGATAAAGACCCGTGTGCAGGACAAGCGCCGGGGATCGTCTTCGGTTTCTTCGGAAAGCCAGCCATAGCCGGGGCGCGCCGCCAGCAGCCGCTCTTTCAGCATGCGGTCGATTTCAAGGTCGGCCTCGGTCACCGGGCCTTGACCGCCGCCCTTGTCCCAGACCTTCTGGTCACGATCGAAATAACGCGCGGCGATTTCACCAGCGGCCCGTGCCGCGCGGGTCAACAGGGCGAGGTCGTCATCATGCTCCGGCAATGGTCAACCCCTCGACCAGCAGGCTGGGGATGACGCGTGAGAGATGCACCCTTGCATCATTGGCGGGGCGCAGGCTGTGCAGCATCTCGTGCAGGTTCCCGGCGATGGTGCATTCGTTCACGGGGCCGGTAATCTCGCCGTTTTCCACCCAAAAGCCCGAGGCCCCGCGTGAATAATCCCCGGTCGTCGGGTTGATCGAGGCGCCGATCAGCCCGGTCACGATCAGCCCGGTTGCCATTTCCGCGATCAGCCCCTCGCGGCTGATGTTGCCTTGGGTCAGCGCCACGTTTCCCGCCGATGGCGTTGGCGCAGATGAAGTGCCTCGTCGGGCGTTGGCAGTGCTCGTCATCCCCAGCCGCCGCGCCGTTGCCAGATCCAACGTCCAGCCGGTCAGGATACCGTCGGCGATGATATCGCGGGGTTTTGTGGCCAGCCCTTCGCCGTCAAAGGGCCGCGAGCCTGGGATCCGTTTTCGATGGGGGTTTTCGGTTAGAGTCAGTCCTGCGGGCAGGATTTGCTGGCCAAGGGAATCGCGCAGCCAACTGGCCCCCCGGACGATGGAACTGCCGTTAATCGCCGCCAGAAGGTGACCGATCAATGACGCCGAGATCCGCTCGTCAAAGAGGACCGGAAAGGCCCCGGAGGGGGGCTTTTTTGCACCAATGCGGGCGACGGCGCGAGTGCCCGCCCGATGCCCGATCTCATCTGCCGGGGGGAGATCGCTCTGAAAGGTGCGGCTTTCGCCGGCATAGTCGCGCTCCATCGACAGGCCCTCGCCGCTGATGGCCACGCAGGAGGTCGAGCGCCCCGTGCGCGCGTAGCCACCGGAAAACCCGGCCGAGGTGGCCAGATGCAGCGCCTCTGCCGAGTAACCGGCCGAGGCTCCCTGCACCTGTGCCACCCCGGCGACAGCCAAGGCCGCGGCCTCGGCCCTCAAGGCGTCGTGCTTCAGGTCGGCGGGGTCGGGTTCCGGTGCGGGGTCGGCCAGCTCCAGCCCGGTGCCGTCACGCCATTTGGACAGTTGTTCGGCGGAGGCAAGGCCGATGGCATCGTCTTCTGGAGCTTCGCGTGCCATTGCAATGGCGCGCTCGGCCATCTCGGTGATCGTATCCGCGGTGGTGTCTGAGGCCGAGACCGTCGCCTGACGCGCCCCAAGCAGAACCCTCAGGCCGATATCGACACCTTCGGCCCGCTCGGCGTGCTCCAGTGCGCCATTCAGGACATCGACCGAGACAGAGCGCCCCGAGACCGCCAACGCGTCCGCCGCATCCGCGCCGGCCCGTTTGGCCGCGCTTAATAGTGCCTCTGTCAGATGTTCAAGAGTATCCATCATGGAGTTTCTCGCCAATGATTGCCATAGGCAGCCATTAAAGCAATCGCGCGGCGAGGTTCAAGGGCAACGGCCCCGCATCGGGAAATTGCCCGAAACGCTCGGTTGCGACACTGGCGCGCCTTTGGTGCGACGGACGGGTGTCGTTCGGCCTTTTGGTCGCGCTAGCCCACCGGCAGGGCGTGTCAAACGCCTGAAACTGAAACTGCCCAGCAAAAGGATTATCTGCCTGCAAGTGAGGCACCCGGATCCTTTCCGGCGATCGCCGTGCCCCGGTTTGGCAGGATATTACAGGGCCGGATCCTGATTTTCCCCACCAGATGAAACAGCGGTCAAAATCCCGTCAAGTTCGGCAAAACTGTCACTGGCCTTGCCTGGCTCTTGCTGGCTGACAAACTCCTCAAGTTTTGGCCAGACTGTGATGGCGCGATCGACCAGCGGGTCCGAGCCCTTGTTATAGAGGCCCGCCTGAATCATCATCTCGGCCCCGTCATAGGCGGCCAGCATGCTCCGGGCGCGGCCGATCAGCTGATTTTCATCCTCGCGCGCCACGGAGGGCAGGCTGCGCGAGACCGACCTCAGAATATCAACAGCGGGGAACCGGCCACGCTCGGCAATCTTGCGGTCCAGAACGACATGCCCATCCAGCACCCCCCGGATGATGTCGGCAACCGGCTCTTCCATATCCGAGCCGGCCACCAGAACCGAGAATATGGCAGTGATGTCGCCGCCTGTGCCATGGCCCGGCCCGGCGCGCTCGCACAGCGACATGATGGCCTGCGCGGTCGAAGGGGGAAAGCCGCGCATCGATGGTTGCTCTCCGGCAGCAAGGGCAATTTCGCGGTGCGCCTCGGCAAAACGGGTGATCGAATCAACGATCAGGAAAACCTGCCGCCCCTTATCGCGGAAATATTCGGCTACCGACATTGCTGCTTGCGCGGCGCGACGCTTTTCCAGCGGCGGCTTGTCTGATGTGGCAGCAATGACCACTGCCTTGGCCAGTCCTTGGGGCCCGAGGATATTGTCAACAAAGTCGCGCACTTCGCGGCCGCGCTCGCCAACCAGCGCAACGACAGTGACGTCGGCCTCGATATCGCGGGCAAGCTGGCCAACGAGGGTTGATTTGCCAACGCCTGATCCGGCAAACAGTCCGATGCGCTGGCCCCGGGCGATCGGCAACAATGTGTTGAACAGCTTCTGATGGGTCTCAAGGCGCGCGCCCAGCGCCCGGCGTCTGGCCGCGTCCGGGGGCGGCGTGTCAATGCGGCGATTCTCGGCGCCATCGGTCACGAATGTTCCATCCAGCGGGTTGCCGTCGGCGTCGAGAATATGACCAATCCAGCTGTCATCCGGGCGAAAACCACGGGCCGGACGGGGCCGGACCGGATCGCCCAGCGCGATCCCTGTCGTCGAGCCGGCCACCAACAGCGACACCTCGCTCTGCCCGAGGGCCAAAACCTCGGCCTCGATTTCATCGCCACTGGCGGCCCGAATTAGGACGCGACCGCCCAGCGCCACTGTGTTTGAGAGACCCCGAACCGAGACCGTGCCGCGTCCGGTCCCGATCACCCGACCAACCGAATAAATGGGCGAGAGCCCCGCCAGTCTGGCAGTCAGGCCAGAGAAATCCAGAGATGTCATGTCAAACCTTTCTGCATGTGCTTACCTTTTTTAAACGATTGGGGGTTAAGGCTTGATTTACAGCAGTCGTGGGAGAAGCCCCGAATGAAAACCGAGCTTGATATTTTGCAAATGGCACAGGCCCTTGCGGCCCATGCCAGCGCGCGCCAGGTGGTGATCGCGGAAAATATTGCCAACGCAGACACCCCCGGTTTCAAGGCACGCGACCTTCGCCCGTTTACCGAAATTTACCAGCAATCGCCGGATTCGATGCAAATGCGCACAACCCGTCCGGGCCATTTTTCCAGTTTTGGCCAGGGCTCCCTGTTCCCGGTCGGGATCGACAGAACAGCCGAAGCCTCACCAAACGGCAATTCGGTGTCGCTTGAACAGCAGATGACCAAGGCTGCAGAATTGCGACAGGAATATGATCTGGCGCTGGGCATATACACCAAAAGCCTCGCGATTCTGCGCAAGAGCCTTGGCCGCTAGAAAGGCGTGACGATATGACAGACCTGACCTCGACCCTTGCAATTTCCGCCAGCGCGATGCGCGCACAGGCCACGCGTTTGCGCCTGTCATCGGAAAATATCGCAAATGTTGATACCCCGGGATATCACCGAAAGATGCTGTCTTTCCAATCTATTGCCGATCCACAAGCGGGCGCAACCTTGGTCAGGGCCGGGCCGGTTCATCTGGATCAAAGTGTGTTGACACAGGTCTATAATCCGGGCCACCCGCTGGCCGGTCCTGACGGCTATTACGCCGGCTCAAATGTCAATCTGGTGGTCGAAATCGCCGATGCGCGGGAATCCCAGCGCAGTTATGAGGCCAACCTCAAGATGTTTGATCAGGCGCGCAAGATGGCGGGCGCCGCCCTTGATATTCTCAGACGTTGATCCCGGAAAACAGGTGAAAATCATGGATATTGGCCCCCTTTCAGCGGCAAAATTCTATCGGTCTGCCAAACTTGCAACCAAGCCCAACCCGCAAGCAAAAAGCAGCGCCGAGGTTTTTGGATCAGCGTTGCAGGATTTCGCAAAAGTCATGCAGCAGGGTGAAAATACGGCCAAGGCGGCGATGGCCGGAAAGGCTGACATGCCCTCGGTCGTCGAGGCGATTGCACGCAGTGAACTGGCTGTCGAAACCGCCGTTACCGTCCGCGACAAGGTCGTCTCGGCCTATCAGGAAATCCTGAGGATGCCGGTCTGATGCTTAGCGAAACCGAATTTTTCGACATCCTGCGCGCCGGGTTGTGGACCGCAGTCACCATGTCGACACCGATTCTTGTCGTTGCGCTGGTCGTCGGGCTCGTTATCGGGCTTTTTCAGGCGCTGACCTCGATTCAGGAGCAGACCCTGACCTTCGTGCCCAAGGCGGGTGCGATCCTGCTGATTTTCTGGGTTTCGATGAGCCTGATGTCGCGCAGTCTAACCGGCTTTTTTGACGATCAGATCATCCCCCTCATCGCTGGAGGGGCCCGATGAGAATGCCATCTGCGACCCGTATTGTGACAGGGGGAAAAAATGGATAACGCGGGATACGTCAGCCTAACCCGGCAGGCAGGATTGCTGAAGGAATTACAGACGGTTGCAAACAACGTCGCGAATATCTCGACAGCCGGATATCGCCGCCAAGGGGTGGTCTTTTCCGAATACGTCAAAAGCGCCAGTGAGCAGTCGCCGTCGTTGTCGTTTGCCGATGCGAATGGCCGCCTCACCGATCCGACCGAAGGGGCCTTATCCAAAACTGGCGGTACATTTGATTTTGCCATCGAAGGCAACGGATTTTTCCAGCTCCAAACCCCCAACGGGATACGCCTGACGCGCGCCGGGGCCTTTACCCCGAACGCCGCGGGGGAACTGGTGTCATCGGACGGGTTCCGCCTTCTGGATACGGGTGGCGCGCCGATTATGATACCCCCTGATGCCGCGCATGTAGCCCTGGCGCGGGACGGAACCCTGTCGGCCAACGGCGCGCCGATCGCCAAGGTCGGCATTGTCCAGCCGCGCAACCGGCGCGATCTGATCCGCGAGGGAGGGGTTCTGTTCAAATCCGCCTCAGGTCTGGAACCGGTCGAAACCCCAAGCATCTTCCAAGGGTTTCTCGAATCATCAAACGTCAACCCCGTCACCGAGATGGCGCGCCTGATAGAGGTTCAGCGCAGTTATGAACTGGGACAGAAATTTCTCGATCGGGAGGATGCCCGAATCCGAAACGTCATTCGAACCCTCGGTGGATAACGCAGGAGAAAAACATGCGAGCCCTCAAGATAGCTGCAACCGGAATGGCGGCGCAACAAATGCGGGTCGAGGTCATTTCCAACAACCTCGCCAATATGAACACGACCGCCTATAACGCCCGTCGCGCTGAGTTTTCGGACTTGCACTACCAGCAGGTCGAGCGAGCCGGCTCGATTACGGCAACCGATGGAACGGTGCTACCGACAGGTGTTCAACTGGGACTCGGGGTGCGGGCAGCGGCGGTCTCGATGGATGTTTCGCAAGGGGCGCTTGCCGCGACTGGGGGCGATCTGGATGTGGCGATCGAAGGCAAGGGCTATCTTGAGGTCGCGCTGCCCTCGGGAGGGTCGGCCTATACGCGGGATGGCGCGCTCAAACGCTCGGCCGACGGTCTGATCGTCACGTCCGATGGTTATGCGATTACACCGGAGATCACCATTCCAAACGACGCAACCGGGATCACGATCAACAAGCAGGGCGAGGTTTACGCCAATTTTTCAAACCGTGTTGCGCCGGAGCTTTTGGGTCAACTTTCGCTGACGATGTTTGCAAATGAAAAGGGGCTGGAGGCGATGGGGGGAAACCTGTTCAAGGAGACGAATGCCTCGGGACAACCGCAAACCGGCACCGCCGGCGCCGACGGGTTCGGCAGTTTTCGTCAAGGGTATCTAGAGAATTCATCGGTCAATGCCATTCGCCAGATCACCGATCTGATTGAGGCGCAGCGGGGTTATGAACTGAACTCCAAGGTCATCACCGCGGCGGATCAGATGTTGGGTGCAACGACGCAAATCCGATGAAAATGGACCGCCTATTCTTATGCGTGATGCTTATCTTGCTGGCGGGCTGGGGCGTGAATGCGCAGTCCATTGGGCCCAACCGGGTCATCCGGAGTAAAACCATCATAACCCGTCAGGATCTGGTCCGGTTGGCCGTCAAGACGCCGGGGACGTTTACGGATATGGCGCGGGTCATCGGTATGGAGGCCCGAACCATCCTTTATCCAGGGCGGGCTATTCTGCCGTCCGCAATAGGCCCGCCTTCGGTCGTGAAACGCAACCAGATCGTCAGCTTGGTTTACCGTTCTGGAGGTCTGGCGATCTCGGCTGCGGGACGGGCCTTGGGGCGCGGCGGTCTTGGCGATCATGTCCACGCCATGAACCTGTCCTCGCGCGCCACCGTTGTCGGAGTCGTGACCGGACCCGGAGAGATAAGGATAAAGCAGTGAGAATTTTTCGATATCGTTCGACCCTGATTATCGCGCTTTTTCTTGCCGGCTGCGGAGACATAAGCCATGTCGGCCAATTGCCCGACCTTACCCCGATCAACCAGTCGCAGGATTATTATGCAATGAACACGCATCATGCATCGCGCCGACAGTCGGTCTATACGGCCAAGGCATCGCTGTGGGCGTCGGGGCCGGGGTCGCTTCTTGGCGATCGGCGTGCGGGTAAGCTGGGGGATTTGCTGACCGTGGTTATCCGGATCAACGACAAGGCAGAGATGTCGAATTCATCCGCACGTTCGCGTCAGGGCTCGGAAAAGATGGGGATCCCATCATTTTTCGGGCTGCCTCAATCGGCCGACCGGAACATGCCAAAAGGCGCCACCATGGCCAACGCTGTCGATCTGTCCTCGAAATCGTCGGCCAAGGGCAACGGCTCGGTTCGGCGAAAGGAAAAGCTGACCTTGAGAGTTGCCGCCACGGTGACACAGGTCTTGGCGAACGGAAACCTGAAAATACAGGGCAGTCAGGAGGTGCGCGTCAACTATGAATTGCGCGAGCTTCTGGTGACCGGATTTGTGCGCCCCGAGGATATCTCGCGCAAGAATGAGATTCCGTATGACAAGATCGCGTCGGCCAGGATCAGCTATGGGGGTCGGGGGTTGATCTCATCCGCACAGCAACCGCGCAGGGGCCAGCAGATTGTCGATAAACTGTTGCCGTTTTAGGACCGTTCCATGAAAAAACTACTCCCTGTCATTCTTGCGGTTGTTGGTCTTGCGACCGGGACTGGTGTTGGCCTTGTCTTGAAGCCTAAACCGCCCGAGACCTCCTCTGGAAAAGCAGCGCCCGACAAGGTCGCTGCTGCCAAGGACGCCGCCCCCAAATCCGGCACGAAAAACGTGACCAAGGCCAAGGGGGCCCCCGACATCAAGACCCTTACCGCAGAGAACCCACTGCCGAAAAATGCACAAAAAAAGACGGTTGATTATGTAAAGCTGAACAATCAGTTCGTGGTGCCCGTGGTGGACAAGGAAAAAGTGGCCGCACTGGTTGTGATGTCCCTGAGCGTCGAGGTCAGGACGGGAAATTCCGACAAGGTTTACCGCCAAGAGCCAAAATTGCGCGATGCCTTTTTGCAGGTCATGTTCAATCATGCGAATTCCGGGGGCTTTGATGGAGATTTCACCAATGGCGAAAAAATGAAGGATTTGCGGGAGTCGCTTTTTCTGGCCGCCAGAAAAATCGTTGGCAAGGTAATTTCAAATGTCCTGATCACGGAAATCGTGCGCCAGGACATGTAGGGGCCGCAGACCCCCTTTTTCCGTCATGGGCGATGCGGGGGTCCGCGGGGCGCAAGTTTTGCCAGCTTGTCCGGTGCCAAAGGGAGTTCCCGGGCGCGGGAATTCGTTGACCTTTGGCGGGTAGGGAAATATCTGCAAGGGTATATTGCGCGATGTGCAGGAACCGGACGAAACAATGGCAGCAGGCAGACTGGATGATAACAGGTTGGCAGAACCTGTCGAACATATCCCTGAAATTCATTCGGTTCACCGTATTGGCTGGCTGCGGGCAGCTGTGCTCGGGGCCAATGACGGGTTGGTGTCAACCGCCAGCCTGATCGTGGGGGTGGCGGCTGCCGCCTCGGACAAGGGTAGTATCCTGCTGGCCGGATCCGCCGGGCTGGTTGCGGGGGCGATGTCCATGGCTGCAGGGGAATATGTCTCGGTCAGCTCTCAAGCCGACACCGAAAAGGCCGATCTGGCGCGCGAACTTTGGGAACTGGAAAACCACCCTGAATATGAATTGAACGAGTTGACCGGGTCGTTCGTGAAACGCGGGGTGAACCCGGAAACCGCGCGTGAGGTGGCCCGTCAGATGACCGAGCATGACGCGCTGGATGCCCATGCCAAGGAAGAGTTGGGCATATCCTCGGCGACAACGGCGCGCCCTTTGCAGGCGGCGCTGATTTCGGCGCTGACCTTCAGCGGCGGCGCCATCGCCCCTCTTGTGATGGTGACGCTTATTCCGCGAGATATACTGTTGACGATGATTCCGATCAGCTCGTTGTTTTTTTTGGCAATTCTGGGTGCGCTTGGGGCGCGTGCCGGGAATGCGCCGCTGGGCCGGGCCATGCTGCGCGTCACCTTCTGGGGACTGTTTGCGATGGCCGTCACCGCAGGCGTTGGAACTATTTTTGGGCAGATCGTTTAGGGCCGGTTGTGGAAATCGGTCCCGGTCTTTTGGCAATACGTTCAAAACCGATCAAGTAGCCGGTTGAGGTAATCCAGTTCATAGTGTGGCCGGCGCTTGTCCCCTGTGCGTTTGCGAATCTCATCCATCAATTCACGCGCGCGCCGTTGTTGTTCGCGACTGCTTAACAAAGTGCGGTTTGTGCCGACCTGCCCCGCGCTGCCGGTTCGTCGACCTAGAGGGTCCCGCAGGCTGTCGGCTCGCCGCCCTGACGGGCCCGTGCTTTTATTCCTGCTTCCGGCAACCGCGCGGTCAAGTTTTCTCAACCCCTTGCGCAAGGCGTTGAGCGCCGCTGACTGTTTGTCAATCGCGCCGGGCAGATTGCCCTTTTTCAGTGCATCGCGGGCCTGCTCCATTTGCCGTTCGGCCTCGCGCAGGGCCTGACGGGCGGCCTTGCCTGCTTTGCTGTCGTCCGTTGGCAAGCCGTTTCGTTGTTGGCGTAACATTTGGCGCAACGCGTCCTGACGCTGTGCAAGGTCGGCGGGTGAGGTCGCGCCGCCCCCTCGTTGCTGGCCGGGTGTGTTGAACTGCCGCTGCATCTGGCCAAAGGCGTCATCCGAGAGGTTTCGTTGCTGGCGTAAGGTGTCGCGCAGGCCACGCATCGCCTGCCCGGTCTGTCCTTGACCTTGCCCACCACGGGCAACGCGCAGGTTGTTCATCATCTGACGCAGCTGCTCAAGAAGGCGTTGGGCCTCGGCCTTGCGCCCCTGACGGGCGAGCTCTTCAATCCGCTTCAGCATCTGCTGCAACTGGTCGCTGGTTATTTGGCGTGTCGGTCCGTTTGGCGCCTTTGAGGAGGTCCGTCCGTTGCGGTCCTGTTGTGCCATCTGGCGCATGTAGTCACGCATTGCGCGGCTTAATTTTTCGGTAAGGCGTGCGATTTCATCCGTGCTGGCGCCGCTTTTTAGCGCCTCTGACAGGCGGTCCTGCGCCCGCCGCAATTGCGCCTTGGCATCGTTGAGGTCGCCATCTTCGATCAAGGTTGCGGTGTGCCACAGCAGATCGGAAACATCGGTGCGCACCACGTCTGTAAGGATTGGGTCCGTAAGGGTTGGGGCCGTGTTCAGTTCCAGCCGGCGAATGGCCACGTGCACCATCATTGAGGTCCTGGCATCGGGGAAAATATCCGCAGGCCGGTTGCTGATTGCGCGCAACACCTGAGCAACGCGCGGGGCGTTCCGGCGTGTCCACAAAAGGTCTCGACGCTGCTCGACAAGGGCTGCGGCCAGCGGGTCAAAAAAGTGGCGGCCCGGCAGGGTGATCTGCTCTTCTTCCGAGACGCGAGTTTGCCCCAGAGCGTCGGTCGCTTTCAGTGTCAGGATGACCGGCAGACCCGCCCAGGGGCTTTGGCTGAGATCCTCAATCAGAATATCCTTGAATTTTCGCGTATCCCCCCTCAGCGGCAGAGGAAGGTCCAGCGTGATCGCCGGACGTATTTCCGGCTTTGCGGCCAGTCCATAGCGGCGATCAACGGCGGCAAGATCCAGCGTGATGGTAACGGTGCTGCCTACAACCCCATAGTCATCCGCGGCCGCAAACGGCAGCCGGGTCTGGCCATTCACGCCGCGCTCGACCGGACCGTCAAGGGCAATCAGCGGCGGAAGGTCGGGGATCATTCGAATGTTCCAGCGCGCCTTGATCGCAGGCCCGCTGAGGCCAATTTCACCGCTTTTTTGCACCAGAAAGCTGCGCCCCCCAGTCTGTGGATCAGCGCGCTTGCCGGCGTCCTTGTCCCTTGGTGCGCTATTTTTTTTCTGTCGTGAAACGGTTTCCTCAAGGCGCACCCGTCCGTGCCCGCCATAGAGGCGAAAAACAACCTTGCTGCCTTGAGGAACCGACAGGTTCGCGACCGTCCCGTCATTTTTCGCGCTGTTCAGATATATGACCGGCAGTCTGGTATAGCGCGGCGGCCGGATCCAGCCCTCAAAGCCGGGCGCGGCGGCTTGTGCGATTTGCCCCTGTGGCCACGGGATCCGGCCAAATCCGTCGCTGCCGCTCTGGAACCCGAAAACAAGCGCGGTCACAAAGCCGGTCAGCGCCAGATAACGCAGTCCGAACCTGTCCCGGGATGACACGCGCAGGTCGGGGCGAACCGGCGGCATCTGGCGCGCGCGCTTGGCCATCTGCCTGATATGAGCCTGCCAGAGGCCGAGGGTTTCGGGATCGTTCCTTCCGATCGTCAGGTGGTCCCAAATGGCGCTGAGCGGGCGTTCTTGCGTTGCACGATCCAAACGCTCCAGCGCATCCGTCGGGCTGGGCCAGCGGAACCGGGAAAATCCCCGCAGCAACAAAACCACCAATGCCAGGATGCTGGCCACGAACAGCGCAATCAGGGCGCTGGTCCCCAGCAAGTTTGGCACACCAAAACCCACCACCGTTCCCAGTGCCAGCAGCAAAGTGGAAACCGGCCAGAAGTTGAGGCTCAGGCGTTCGGCCAATATGCCCGCGCGGGTCAGCCGCAAGGGCCAGCGCAGTGACCTGAGGATCTGCGATTTCAGCTCGGCCTGTTCGTCCGCCGGATGTTGATCGGGTCCGGGTTTCATCTGGTCTCCTGTTCCAAGGAGCGGAGCTGCCGCGATGGCAGCCTACAGCCATTCAGGAACCTTATCCCGATTTATCATTTCGTCAAAGCTTGGCCTTGGGCGAATGACAGCGAATTGATCTTGCGAGACCAGAACCTCGGGAATGAGCGGGCGCATATTGTATTCCGAGGACATCACCGCGCCGTAGGCCCCCGCCGAACGGAAGGCCACCAGTTCATCTGCGCCAAGCGGCGGCATCTCCCTCTGGGTGGCGAATGTATCCCCGGTTTCGCACACCGGTCCGACGATGTCGATGGGGGCGTATGGCGTGGCGGGATAGGGCTCAAGCACCGGCACGATATCATGATGCGCTTCGTACATGGCCGGGCGCACGAGATCATTCATTGCGGCATCGACGATCAGAAAGTTGCGACCCTCTCCCTCTTTCATGTAGATCACCGAAGAGACCAGCAAGCCGGCGTTTCCGGCAATCAGGCGACCGGGCTCGATCTCGATTTCACAGCCCAGATGGCCCAGTGTCCGGCGCACTACCGCGCCATATTCCAGAGGCAGCGGCGGGGCGCTGTTTGTGTGCGTGTAAGGGATCCCAAGCCCCCCGCCAAGGTCCAGCCGGCGAATGTTATGCCCGTCATCGCGCAGGGCAAGAGCCAACGCGGCGATTTTTTCAAAAGCGGTTTCAAACGGCGCAAGATCGGTTAGCTGTGAGCCGATATGGAGGTCAACTCCGATCACCTCAATCCCCGGCAGGCTCGCCGCTTCGGCATAAACCTTACGGGCCTTTGAAATCGGTATGCCAAACTTGTTTTCCGACTTGCCAGTGGAAATCTTGGCATGGGTCCGGGCATCGACATCGGGATTGATGCGCAACGCAACGGGCGCCCTCAGGCCCAGACCCATAGCGATTTCAGACAAGCGGCGCAGTTCCGGCTCGCTCTCGACATTGAATTGCCGGATCCCGCCTTGCAACGTCTGGGATATCTCGGCCCTGGTTTTTCCAACACCTGAAAACACGATCCGCTCGCCCGGCACCCCGGCGGCCCTGGCCTTGGCGTATTCCCCCCCCGAGACGACGTCGATCCCGGCCCCGAGATTGTTCATCAGTTTCAGGATCGCCAGATTTCCGTTCGCCTTCATGGCAAAACAGATCATGTGATCCATGCCAGCGAGCGCTTCGTCAAACAGCACGAAATGGCGCCGAAAGGTGGCCTCCGAATAAACATAAAACGGCGTGCCCACGGCTGCCGCGATATCGGGCAGGGCAACATCTTCGGCATGAAGAACACCGTTGCGATAGATAAAATGGTCCATGTCACCTCACCGGACGGGAACGCAGGAACAGAAACAGCGGCAATGCGGCTGAAACCCCGATCAAATAGATGACCGGGAGGGTAATCAAGACCCAATAATCCCGGCGCACATAGGTCTCGGCAACGATCCACAGGTTCAGAGAGAGCGCCGCAAGCAGCACATCATAAAACAGGCCTGTCGTTGCCGGGTTCTGTCGCCACGCATCCACCAGCGAAAACGCTCCGCCCCCGTGGGCCTGCAGCCACGGCAGATAGGACAGCATCGGCACGATGGTTCCCAGTAGCGCCAGACCCAGATAGCTGGCCCGCAAAATCGACATTCTCCCCGTCATGTCCAAGTCTTCATTGTCGTCTTCGTTGTAAAAATACTCCGGGGGTTCGGGGGCGGCGCCCCCGTTTGCGATCCCTTGGCCCCGTTCCCAGCACTCGGCTGCGTCACGATACCTTGTCCTGCTGGTGCGCCGGTGGCGTCAGGGGGTCCCCCTTGATTCCACAGGCGGCCACAAGCGAAAGCCCAAGCAACAGCAGGATCGTGAGGTTTCTCATGCCAGCGCCTCTTTCCAGCGGATGATCTGTGCGCGCACCTGATCGGGCGCAGTCCCACCGTAACTCTGCCGGCTCTGGACCGAGTTGTGAACCCCTAGGACCGCAAAAACATCTTCAGTGATTTCGGCACAGACCCCTTGCATGTCCGCCAGCGACAGATCGGGCAGATCGCAGCCCCGCTCCTCGGCCAGTTTTACCAGCGCCCCGGTGACGTGGTGGGCCTCGCGGAACGGCATGTTGAGGGTGCGCACCAGCCAGTCGGCCAGATCGGTTGCGGTCGAGAACCCGCTGGCGGCGGCCGCTTCAAGGCGCGGAGCGTTCGGCGTCATGTCCGCGACCATGCCGCTCATGGCGGCCAGCGCCAGCATCAGGCTGTCGGCAGCGTCGAACACCTGCTCCTTGTCCTCCTGCATATCCTTGGCGTAGGCCAGCGGCAGGCCTTTCATTACCGTCAGCAAACCCACCAGCGCGCCGTTGATGCGGCCTACCTTGGCGCGGATCAGCTCGGCCGCGTCGGGGTTTTTCTTTTGCGGCATGATGCTGGAGCCGGTCGAGAAACGATCCGACAGGGTCACGAAACAGAACTGTGCCGAAGACCAGATCACCAGCTCTTCGGCCATGCGGCTGAGGTGCGTGGCCGCAATCGAGGCCGAAGACAGAAACTCCAGCGCAAAATCCCGGTCGCTGACGGCATCCAGCGAGTTTGCGGCCGGACGCTCAAATCCCAGCGCTGCGGCGGTCATGTGCCGGTCGATTGGAAAAGACGTGCCCGCCAGCGCCGCGGCCCCCAGCGGAGATTCGTTCATCCGCGCGCGCGCATCACGCATCCGCCCGATATCGCGGCCGAACATCTCGACATAGGCCAGCATGTGATGGCCCCATGTGACCGGTTGTGCGACCTGCAGATGGGTAAAGCCGGGCATCACCATGTCGGCGCCAGCCTCGGCTTGTTGCAGCAGGGCCTTGATCAGTGCTGTCAGCCCGTCGATCGCGGCATCCATTTGTGTCCGAACCCACAGCTTGAAATCCGTTGCAACCTGATCATTACGCGAACGCGCCGTGTGCAACCGGCCAGCAGCGTCTCCGATCAGCTCTTTCAGGCGGTTCTCGACATTCATGTGAATATCCTCGAGCGCGGTTGAATATTCAAAATCGCCCGCCTCGATTTCTGACAAGACCGTGAGCAGGCCTTCCCTGATGGCCTTGGCATCGTTATCGGTAATGATACCCGTGGCCGCCAGCATCTGTGCGTGGGCGCGCGAGCCTTCGATATCCTGACGCGCCATGCGCTTGTCATACCCGATCGAGGCGTTTATCGCCTCCATGATCGCATCGGGACCCGAGGCAAAGCGACCGCCCCACATTGCGTTGGATGTTTTGCTGTCTGACATGACCATTACTCTTCTGAACCCAAGGGAGACCTGAAATGACCCTGCAAAAGCCAATTCTGTCGGCCGTGCTATACGTTGCCTTGGCCCTTGGTGCAATTCCCGTTGCAACCGCAGCAATCGCTGCCCCCCCGGACCGGGCAAGTTTGCTGAAGTTGCGACAAGGGGAAATGCGCAAGCTGGCAATTCACAAGACCCCGGTCGAGATGCCCCGCGTCAAGGTTCTGGACATGGACGGCAAGAGCCGCTCGCTGGACGAGTTCAAGGGTAAATACGTGGTGCTGAATTTCTGGGCGACATGGTGTGCTCCGTGCCGCGCCGAAATGCCCGCGCTGGGCCGGCTGCAGGCCAGAATTGGCGGCGACGCGATCGAAGTTCTGCTAATTGCCACCGGCCGCAACCCGCGACCGGCGATCCACAAGTTTTTCAAGGATGCGGGGATCCACAATCTTCTGACATTGCGCGACCCAAGGCAGGCCCTCAGCGGTCCTTCAGGTGTCTTCGGCCTGCCCACGACCCTGATTCTGAACCCGGGGGGTCAGGAAATCGCTCGCATGCAGGGAGATGCACGCTGGGACAGCCCCGAGGCCATCAGCTTTTTGACCGCCCTGACGGGGAGAACGGGCTCGGGCGGGTGATTGGGTTTTGACCTGAGGGTGCCGACCTGTAAACGACAATGATTGACATGCCGACGCTGCTGTTTCACCCTTTGCAAGATCAGAACAACGTGGGAGAGCACAATCGTGCCGCTGGGCGTTTTACTGCCAATGGTGGTTTTGGGGATCATGGGGCTGGCCCTTTTGATCCGCGTGTTGCGCCCGACGCCGCCATTGCGTTTTTCCTCGCCCGAGGTGGCCCGCAACATCTGGGACCGGCGCAACCCTGACGACCCCGCTTGCGATGTTCAACTGGACGCCGCAGAGAGTGCCGCCCTGATCACCACCCGAACCGGGGCGGGTCTGCTGTGGAGCATGGGCGCGGATCCGGTGGCGCGACGCTTTCAATCGCGCTGCGTTTGCGTGGAAACCAGAACCGGGCTTGTCGTAAAAACCGGCGATTTCACGGCGCCGAAAATCCGTCTGGTTCTGCCGGATAGAGACGTCCGACGGCGCTGGTGCCAAATATTGGAGGGCCAATGATGACCCCGCATTATCCCGATGTCGTGAATATGGCCGTTCCGGGGTTTGTCGCCCTGATCGTGATCGAGTTGGTCTGGATCAAGCTGAAAGGCCGTGGCGGGCGGTATGAGCTGCGCGATGCCCTGACCTCATTGCTGCTGGGGGCAGGAAATGTCGCGGCCGGGATCCTGTTAGGTTTCGTCACCGTAACCTTTCTTTATACCCTGTGGCAGTATCGTCTGTTTGACCTTGGCTATTCGGTCTGGGTGCTGCTTTTGTGTTTCGTTTTGGATGACCTGCGCTACTACTGGGTCCACCGGCTGGGTCATCGGGTGCGGTGGGTCTGGGCCAGCCATGTCAACCACCACTCCAGCCAGCACTATAATCTGACCACGGCGCTGCGCCAGACGTGGACCGGCACCTTTACGTTGATGATGCTGTTGCGGGTACCACTGGTCCTGCTGGGGTTTCATCCGGCGATGATTCTGTTTTCCGGAGGGATGAATCTAATCTATCAGTTCTGGATTCATACCGAGGTCATCAGCAGAATGCCGCGCTGGTTCGAAGCGGTGATGAATACCCCCAGCCACCACCGGGTCCACCACGGCCGCAATCCGCGCTATCTGGATTCAAATTATGCCGGGGTATTTATCGTCTGGGACAAGCTGTTTGGCACCTTTGTTCCCGAGGATTCCGCCGAGCCCGTGGAATACGGTCTGGTCAAGAATCTCGGCACGTTCAACCCGCTGCGCGTTGCCTTTCATGAATGGATCGGGTTGTTTTCAGATGTTTTGCAGCCGGGGCTGACCTTGCGCCAGCGTCTGGCCTATGCTCTGGCCCCGCCCGGCTGGAGCCACGATGGCAGCCGCATGACCTCGGACATGTTGAAGGCCTGCGATGGTAGCCTCAAAGCCGCTGAACCTCAGCATGCCGGGGGCAGCTGAGCAGGTGATCATTGACCATGCCCACAGCCTGCATGAAGGCATAAACAATGGTGGGTCCACAAAATTTAAAGCCTTCCGCCCCAAGATCCCTTGATATTTGTGCTGACAGCGGGGTTTTTGCCGGGATATCCTGATCGCAGCGCCGTTTGGTTTGCAGCGGAACCCCATCAACATAGCGCCAAAGAAATTGATCAAATCCTTCCCGCGCCTCGATTTGTTGCCACGCGCGCGCGTTGGTGATGGCCGCTTCGATCTTACCCCGGTGGCGCACGATCCCGGCATTGCCCAGCAGGCGGGTCACCTTGTCGGGTCCGTATTGCGCCACCTTGTCGGGGTCAAAACCATCAAAGGCCAGACGAAAGGCATCGCGCTTTTTCAGGATGGTTAACCAGCTCAGGCCAGCCTGAAACCCGTCGAGAATCAGTTTCTCCCACAGGGCCCGGCTGTTGCGTTCCGGGACCCCCCATTCGTAATCATGATAGGAAACATAGATTTTCTCCTGCCCGCACCATCCGCAACGCTCCACTATTTGTCCTTTCATTTCAATATATTGAGACATAATTTCAAATTTGGGAAAATTTAGAACAAAAAGCGAATATTTACAACTCTTTAAGGAAAAGGGCGGCATTGTGGCGTCCAAACAGACGGAGGAACAAAAGATGACCATCGCTGAAGTTGGACCCGGAGCCGATATGGACAGCCCGCTCGCCGTTGCCAATTCGGGTCGTGACAAGGCAATGCATCAGATGATCGCCAAGGCTATCCGTCGGGGCGATGTCATGCTCGCCTACCAGCCCGTCGTCCTTTCGGCGCGGACCGAGACTCCGGCCTTTTACGAGGGGCTTATCCGTATTCTTGATGAAAACCGTAACATCCTGCCGGCCGGTGATTTCATGCCCGTTGCCGAAACCCGTGAGGAGGGGCGGATCATTGACTGTCTCGCGCTTGAGACGGGCCTGAACGCGCTGGCCGACCATCCGTCATTGCGGTTGGCCATCAACATGTCTGCACGCAGCATCGGCTATCCCCGCTGGATGGAGACCTTGAACAAAGGGCTGGCTCGTGACCAGACTGTGGCTGAACGTCTGATTTTGGAAATTACCGAATCGTCGGCGATGATCATGCCCGATCTGGTGGTGGTGTTCATGGCCAATTTGCACAAACGTGGGATTTCTTTCGCGCTGGATGATTTCGGGGCCGGCTATACGGCATTTCGATATTTGCGTGACTTCTACTTCGACATTTTGAAAATCGACGGCCAGTTCATTCGAAATATTCAGGATGATGCCAACAATCAGGTGCTGACCGCGGCCTTGGTCTCGATTGGCCAACATTTTGACATGCTGACCGTAGCTGAGGCCGTTGAAACCCCTGCCGAGGCCTCTTTCCTTCAATCTGCCGGGTTTGATTGTCTGCAGGGCTATTACTTTGGCATGCCAACGGTAAATCCGGTTTGGCAGGACGGCCGCAATGCACGTGCCGCATCATGAGAGATTACACCGCTTAACGTAATTTAATTTCGCAAAATTTATATATTGCGCAATCTATACGATCAATATAAATAACAACCGTAATAATGATGCGTAACCGATTTTTCTGGCAGTCTGCCCCGCAGGAATTATGCTGCACTGCAGAAACGAATCGGTTTTCATCAGAAAGGGTTGAGCATGACCAATGTAGTAATAGCGTCCGCCGCGCGCACCGCCGTCGGCAGCTTTAATGGGGCATTCGCCAACACGCCGGCGCATGATCTTGGCGCCGCGGTGCTGGAGGCCGTTGTTGCCCGCGCCGGAATCGATAAAAACGAGGTCAGTGAAACGATTCTCGGTCAGGTCCTGACCGCAGCCCAAGGGCAGAACCCGGCCCGTCAGGCCCATGTCAACGCCGGTCTGCCGATCGCAAGCCCTGCCTGGGGCGTTAATCAGGTTTGCGGGTCGGGTCTGCGCGCGGTTGCATTGGGGGCGCAACTGATCCAGACCGGGGATGCTGACATTGTCGCTGCCGGTGGTCAGGAAAGCATGAGCCTTGCTCCCCATGCCGCGCATCTGCGTGCCGGCAGAAAAATGGGTGACCTTAAATTCATCGACACCATGATCCGCGACGGGCTGTGGGACGCATTCAACGGCTATCACATGGGAACGACGGCGGAAAACGTCGCGGCACAGTGGAAAATCAGCCGCGAAATGCAGGATGAATTTGCAGTTCGTTCACAAAACAAGGCAGAGGCGGCGCAAAAGGCCGGCAAGTTCAGGGACGAGATCATTCCCTTCACAGTCAAGACCCGCAAGGGTGAAATAATTGTCGATCAAGATGAATATATCCGCCACGGCACCACACTGGACGCGATGCAAAAGTTGCGCCCGGCCTTTGCTCGCGAGGGCTCGGTCACCGCAGGAAATGCCAGTGGTCTGAACGATGGTGCGGCTGCAACGCTACTGATGAGTGCCGAAAATGCCGAAAAACGGGGGATCACCCCGCTAGCTCGCATTGCCTCCTATGCCTCCGTCGGTGTGGACCCCTCGATCATGGGGGTGGGGCCGATCGGGGCTTCGCGCCGGGCGCTGGAAAAGGCTGGCTGGCGTGTCGAAGACCTCGACCTGGTTGAAGCCAACGAAGCCTTTGCTGCCCAGGCCTGTGCTGTCAACAAAGACCTTGGATGGGATCCGGAAATCGTGAACGTCAACGGTGGGGCAATCGCCATCGGCCATCCGATCGGGGCGTCAGGTTGTCGTATCCTGAACACACTGATTTTCGAAATGCAGCGCCGGGACGTCAGGCGCGGTCTGGCAACTTTGTGCATCGGCGGCGGTATGGGAATCGCAATCTGCGTCGAACGGGAATAAGCCGCATACCGGCCATTCCCACATAGCGATACAGTTTCGGGCCGCCCTGCCGTATGGACGGCCCGAATGATGAAAACTTGTCAAATAAGGGAAGAAAATGGCACGTGTAGCACTGGTCACCGGGGGAACGCGCGGAATCGGCGCGGCAATATCACAGGCGTTAAAGGACGCAGGCTACAGGGTCGCGGCGAACTATGCCGGCAACGATTCAGTGGCCCGGGAATTCACCGAAAAAACGGGAATTCCGACGTATAAATGGTCTGTGGCCGACTATGAGTCCTGTGTCGCGGGTATCGCCGAGGTCGAGGCTGATCTGGGTTCGGTCGAAATTCTGGTCAATAATGCCGGAATTACGCGCGATACCATGTTCCACAAGATGACCCGCGCGCAGTGGTCGGATGTTATGGAAACCAACCTTGACGGGTTGTTCAACATGACCCATCCGATCTGGCCGGGGATGCGCGCACGCAAATTCGGACGCGTTATCAATATTTCCTCGATCAACGGTCAGAAAGGGCAAATGGGTCAGGTCAACTATTCGGCCTCCAAAGCGGGGGATCTCGGCTTTACCAAAGCTCTTGCACAAGAGGGCGCGGCCAAGGGGATTACGGTCAACGCCGTCTGTCCCGGCTATATTGGCACCGAGATGGTCATGGCGGTTCCCGAAAAGGTACGTGCCAACATCATCAGCCAAATTCCGGTTGGCCGACTGGGTGAACCGTCGGAAATCGCCCGTTGCGTGGCCTTTTTGGCATCGGATGATGCGGGCTTTATTACGGGTGCGACGCTGACCGCCAATGGCGGACAGTTTGTCGTCTGACAGGTGGGCACAACTACCTTGGCGAGGCGGATTACAGGTCTCTCTCCTTTGGCCCGCTTTGCCAAGGCCGTGTTGTGTCACGGGTGCGCTGCAGGTACGCCGTCAGCTGATCTGTAATCGCTCGATTTCTTCCTTGAGTTTGAGTTTCATTTTCTTCAATTCGCCGATCTCGAGATCATTCGCGGCGGGGCTGCGCTGTGCCGTTTCGACCTGTCTGGAGAGTGCTTCGTGTTTTCTTTGGAGTTCCTGAAGATGCGAACTCAAGCTCATGATGTTTCTCCTCGGTTTGTTGTTATTCTTGCTCTCAATGAAAGGATTGCAGCATAGATTTTGAGTCGTGTCATCCTTACGAACGCATTTTTTTCCATTTTTGCGCACAATCCACCCAACCCGGCGGAATCGTGCCGACGGTTGATGCGCGCGATCTTGTTAATGCTGATCACAAAACCATGAAGATTGTGTAACCGTTAAAACCTGAGCGGTGCGCCTTGACGCAAAATGGCGTCGACGATCTCTGTGAAGCCGTCGCTATCGCTGCTGTGGGTCGCGCCTTTGTGCAGGATCAAGGGGGCGTGCAGGCGAAAATCTGCGCGTCCGCCTTTTTGCGCGCGCAAAATCACACGACCCGCGGTGCGATCCTGTCGCGCGCTTAGAGGCTTGACCTCGATGCTGCCCATGGTCGCGCCCAGCAACTGCAATAGTTCGGGCAAGCGGTCGGCTCTCTGGATGACGGACAACCATCCCTTGGGTCGCAGGCGCCGGATGGCGGTTCCGATCCACATGGCCAGCGGTGTTGCCTCGCGAAAGGCGCGCTCTTTTCCCGCGTCCCGCGCCGTTGTGCCGCAGCCCGCGCGCAGGTAGGGCGGGTTGAGGATGACATGGTGAAAACTTATGGCGCGCAAGGCGGCGGGAAGATCGGCAATGTCGCCGGTCAGAATGTGCATCGGCACGACATTCCGGCGCGCATTGCGCTTTGCCAGAAGAGCATAATCCGGCTGGATCTCGACACCTGTCAGCGACAGATCCGGCACACGCCGCGCCAAACAGAGGAGGGCCACACCGACGCCGCAGCCAAGCTCCAGCACCGTTTCCCCGGGGCGGGCAGGAACAGATGCCGCCAGAAAAACCGGGTCGGTTGCCGCCCGATACCCCTTGGATGGCTGCAGGACCGAGAGGGATTCACCCAAAAATCCGTCCTCTGTCAGGGAGATGCGGCTTGCCGGGTCCATGTCAGCTCGGGCAGTCGATGTCATTATCCCGCATCACCGCGCGGGCGCGGAAAAGATCGCGGTCGATCACCATGATTCGGCGCGGCATTATGCCAATCGAGCCCTCCAGCACGCTCATGTGGACGTCCAATTGAAAGCAGTCTATACCCTCACCGCGCAACAGCGATGTGGCAAAGGCGATTATCGTCGGATCATTGGTACGCAGCAGCTCTTTCATGCTGTAGACTAAACGGCAGAATTGAACACTTGTCGAGCGATATGAGGGGCAAAACCGATGGGGCAAGACACCATTTCAGCAAAGCCGCATGAGGCCCTTGCGTTTCTGCTGCGCGATGAGATGGCACGTGTGGATGCCCTGATTCGTGCTCGGATGGCCTCGAAAAATGCGCCGCGAATTCCTGAGGTTACGGCGCATCTTGTCGAGGCGGGTGGCAAGCGTCTGCGCCCTTTGCTGACGCTGGCCAGTGCGCGGCTTTGCGGATATGAGGGGCCTTATCATGTCCATCTGGCGGCGACGGTCGAGTTTATCCACACCGCGACGCTGCTTCACGATGACGTGGTTGACGAAAGCCTGCAACGTCGGGGCCGTCCGACGGCCAACCTGATGTGGGACAACAAATCCTCGGTTCTGGTTGGCGATTACCTATTTTCCCGCTCGTTTCAGTTGATGGTCGAAACCGGCTCGCTCCGGGTGTTGGACATTCTGGCAAACGCGTCGGCAACCATCGCCGAGGGCGAGGTGTTACAGTTGACCGCCGCTCAAGATCTGCGCACGGACGAGGCGACCTATCTGAAGGTCATTCGCGGCAAGACGGCAGCCCTGTTTGCTGCCGCAACCGAGGTGGGGGCGGTGATTGCCGGCGCCGACGAAGGCACCATTTCGGCGCTGAATTCCTATGGCGATGCGCTTGGGATCAGTTTTCAGATTGTTGATGACCTTCTGGATTACGGGGGCTCCAGCAGCCAGCTTGGCAAGAATACCGGCGATGATTTTCGCGAGCGCAAACTGACCTTGCCGGTGATCAAGGCGGTGGGCCGTGCCAGCGCGGATGAGCGGGCATTCTGGACGCGGGTCATCGAGAAGGGCGAGCAACAGGATGGCGATTTGGCCACGGCAATGCAGATCCTCGCGCGCCATGACAGTTTGCAGGAGACCCGCACCGAGGCCATTGCCTGGGCGGACAAGGCCAAACGGGCGTTGCGCGCGCTGCCAGACAATGATCTGCGCCGCTTGTTGGGCGATCTTGCCGACTATGTCGTCGCGCGCCTGAACTGATTTCCGCTGTCTTAGGGGGTTATTTTGAAACCAGCCCCTTGGCGCCCCCGGCAATCAGAATGGCGACGTCCTTGAGCGCTGCCAAGGGCGGCAGACTGCCGGGTACGGCGAGGTAACGTGGGCGCCAGACCGGGGCAAATTTCTGCTTGAATGCCCGCAGCCCCTCAAAATTGTAAAATGCGCCGCCATGACGGAACAACATGACGCCAAAACGGTTCCAGACGCGGGTGCCATGTTTGGCGGTCAGACCGCTGAGGGGGGCAATCCCGAGGTTGAATTCTTCGACGCCTTTGGCGCGGTAATGTTCCATGATCTCGATAAAAAGATATTCCATCATACCCTCGGCCTCGTCCGGGAGGTGACGCATCAGGTCAATCGAGACCTGTTTGTTGGTTTCGGTCTTCAGGATGTTTGCAAAGGCCACGATCTGCCCGTCCTTTTCGACGATCGCCACAGGGCCGCGTTGCAGATACGATTCACTAAAGCGGCCGACGGAAAAGCCTTTTTCGCGGACCTTCTTATCGGCCAACCATGCGTTGGAAATCTTTCGCAGCTCGGCTAGGAAATCGGCGCTGTGAGGTGGTTCGGCGACCTTGCAAATCCAGCCGTTGCGCGCCGCGCGGTTGTGACTGGCCCGCATTTTCTTGAACTTTTTTCCCGATAGCGAAAAATCCGCCAGCTTGACAGCGGCCTCCTCTCCGATCTTGTGAATGGACAGCCCCATCTCGACCCAGAGCGGCAGGTATTTTTCCGACGTTTCATAAAAGACGGGCCGGGCGTTGGCCGCGTAGGCCGAGTCGAAAAAGGTCCAGGCCAGCTCACGCACCGCGGCCTCGGGACCGACCGGGTCGGCGTAGGCGATCCATGATTTTCCCTGCACGGCATACATGATGAACGCATCTCCCTTGCTGGAAAACAAAAAGGATTTGTCCCCGGTCAGCGCCAGAAAGGCATCGCTGTCGTCCTGCGCGGCGATGATCTCTGCGGCCTGATCCAGTGTTTCGGCATCGGGTTTTGAGGTTTTGACCCGCGCCGGCATCAGCGCCAGATAGATCAGGAAAAAGGTGACGATGGCACTGGCCAACACCCCGGCCCTAAGCGCCCGCGCGGTGGTTTCGGTGCTGGAAAAGCGGATCCAGATATCCCCGGAATAGGGTGTCGAGGCCTGCGCCAGAAACAGGAATGCGGTCGCACTGAGGGCAATCCCCAGCACCAGAGCAATCCAGCCGGGCGACCAGACGTTCTGGGTCAGCTTTGCTGAGCGAAAGAACTCGTGCCGCAGAGGCCACAACAGCACCACGGCCCCCAGCAACAGCCCGGCGCTTTCAAAATCCAGACCGTTCAGGACCGAGGCAACGGCTCCCACCGCCAGTGCTGCCAGCGTCAGCCAATAGGCGCCCGAGATCCGCCGATAAAGGCCCTGCGCCAGCAAGATTATCGTCACCCCGATGGCCGCGGACAGCAACGCGCCGCCCTCCAGCAGGGTTGCCGCCAGCAGATCATTCGGGTCGATGGACCCGGGCCGGACGCTGGGCAGCAGCGACATCAGCAACAGCCACCCACCCAGCCCAAAGCTGGCGGTTCCGGCCATCACCGGCGTGACCGAGCTGACCGTGGTCATGACGGGGCGCATCTGCTCGGATATATCGCCAAAGAGCTTGGCAAAAAAGCCGTGGGCAAGACGCGCTTCGTTGATGGCAACAAACACCATCGCCAGCCCAAACGGGACCAGATAATAGATCAGGCGATAGAGCAGCAGCGCCGCAGCTGCCGTTTCCAGAGGCACGCTTGCTGGCAGGGTCGCGACGATGACGCTCTCGAAAACGCCGACGCCGCCGGGGACATGGCTGAGAACGCCGATCATCACCGCCGCGGCAAAGACCGCAACGAAGGTCACAAAGTCCGGTGCGCCGCTGGGCAGCAGAACATACAGCGTCAGTGCCGCCATCGTCGTGTCCAGCAGTGTGAACAGCAGCTGGCCATAGAGGATACCAATCGAGGGTGCGGGAATTTCAAAGCGGCGGATGCGCAGGGATTTCCCGGTCACGCCAAGCCAACTGAGCAGCGCCAAGAGGCCCAGCGAGGCGGTGGCGGCCGCGATCCTGATCTGCCCCGGTGGCCACGAGATCAGATCGCCCAAGGCGTAGGGATGCAGCGCCAGCGCGCCAAGGCCGATGATCGTCACGCCAAAGCCAAAGGCGAGCGACACAAAGGTCGAGACCGCTGCAATCTCGAACGCGTTCAGCCCAAACGCCGAATAGATGCGAAACCGCACGGCGCCGCCAGACACTGCGCTGACCCCGATGGTGTTGCCAAAGGAATAGCCCAGAAAGCCACCGATGGCGACGATCCGAAACGGGATCTTCTTGCCGAGATAGCGCAGCGCCGACCAGTCATACCCCATCAGGGCGACATATCCGGCAAATGTTGCGGCCAGCGCCGCGAGCAGACGCCAGGTCGGCATCGCCTTGGCCTGCTGCAATACATCGTGCAGATTGATCGGAGCCAGAATGCGGTGGAGCGCAAATACGCCGGCGACGAACAACGCCAGGCCCAACAGGACCGGAGCCAGTTTTTTTATGGTCTGCAATCGCGATGAAGCGCGGTTCGGCGTCGGTCGCGCTTGGTCAGACATGGCGGCTCTCGTTTGGTTGATGTGTTTCTGCTAGGCGTATACCCTTGAAAAATGGTAAATGAAACGAAAAACCCGGCCACCGCAGCAGCCGGGTTTTCTCGGAGCTTCTGAAGGATCAGGAAGGGACGGTCGAAGCTCCGATATAAAGCGGCACACCGCGCCGGTTGACCAGCAACAGGACCACATTCTTGTTCCCCGCCTTTTTCAGGGCGTCCTCAAGCTGACTGGGCGAGGTGACGCGCTGGCCGGCGACCTCTTCGATCACGTCTCCGGTTTTCAGCTTGTCCTGATTGGGGCTGTTGGGGTCGATCGAGGTGACGACGACGCCCTCGGCCAACTCGTTAAGGCCCAGCTGTTGGGCCAACGAGGGGGTCAGGGGCTCAACCGTGACGCCAAGCGGATCGGCCCGGTTGCTTTGCGGCTCGGCAATCGAGGCGATGCGGGTTTTCTTGGGTTTCAGCTGGCCTATTTTCACGTCGAAATTACGCATTGAGCCATTTCTGAACACCCCCAGCTTGGCCGTATTTCCGGCCGGGATCGAGGCGATCAGGGCGGGCAGCTGGTGCATCTTGGCGACTGTCTTGCCGTTCACGCTGACGATGACATCGCCATTTTTCAGACCCGCCGCCAAGGCCGGGCTGTTGGGCTGCACATCGGCAACCAATGCGCCTTCGGGTTTGGGCAGGCCAAGTGCCGTCGCCAGATTTGGTGTCACCTGTTGAATTTGCACGCCAAGCCAACCACGGGATACCTTGCCATGCTCACGCAACTGGGCGACGATGCTTTTTACTGTGTTGGCGGGAATGGAAAATCCGATCCCGATCGAGCCGCCTGACGGGCTGAATATGGCCGTGTTCATTCCAACCACCTCGCCTTTGGTGTTGAACAGCGGCCCGCCCGAGTTGCCCCGGTTGATGGCGGCGTCCGTCTGGATATAGCTGTCATAGGGCCCCGAGTTGATGTCGCGCCCCAGCGCCGAGACGATCCCGGCCGTCACCGTGCCGCCCAGACCATAGGGGTTGCCCACCGCCATCACCGCATCGCCAACCCGAAGGGCGCTGGAATCGCCGAACGGAACGGTTGGCAGGTCTTTGGCGTTGTCGATTTTGATCAGGGCGACATCCGTCATCGGGTCAGTTCCCAGCACCCGTGCCTTGAAGGTGCGTCCGTCCTGCAATTTGACGGTGACATGGGTGGCCCCTTCGACGACGTGGTTGTTGGTCACGATCTCGCCCGAGGAGGAAATGATATAGCCGGACCCCAGCCCCTTGACCTGCTGCTTGCCTTGCGGCGTATTGGGGATCGGCTGGCCAAAACGCTTGAAGAATTGATCAAAGGGTGAGCCCTTTGGAAACGGCAGCTGGTTGTCCAGAACCTGCGGGGTCTCACGGGTCGAAGTGACCTCGATGAAAACGACTGCGGGCGATACCTTGGCGACCAGATCGGCATAGCCCTCGGGGGGCGCATAGGCCCAGACCGGTGTCGGCACGTTGATCGCAATCCCGGCCGAGGCAATGGCCGCTGCCAGCGCCAGGGATTGCAGGCTCCGTGTTACGATTGGCATGTGTTTCGTCATATCGAGTCTCCTTGAATATGCCGCAAATTGCGGTGTTGGATTCAACTGGTGCATCGGACCTGTCAGCGGCGATAATGGGGGGTCAGGATTGCCACCGGATTTCCGCGGCTTTACAAATTTGTAAACTTGAAAAATTGTGAGCGTGGCGGATTCTGGTTGCGACACCGGCAGCAATCCGCGCAAGTGGCCCGAGAAAACCCGAAAGAGGGCTGGAAAATGGGGAAATCTGCGTTAAACTGCGCGCGCAGGTCATGAGATATCGTGTGGCAATCAGAGCTTTGACAAATGGGCCGACCCGCCAGACGACCAGAGGCAGAAAACAGCTGGAGGCTGTGGGTGGAATGTTGAACAGGCTGATAATTTCTTTTGGGGGGGCCGCGTTGGCGTTGACGCTGGCGGGGTCCGCCCTTGCGCAGGATTCGACCAACAGGGTCGATGCAAAAACTGACTGGAGCGTCTTTGTCGAGAGCAATCCCACCGAGTGTTGGGTGGTGTCGGCACCGAAGAGCAGCGTCAACACCCGCAACGGCAAGACGGTTGCCGTGAACCGCGGGGATATCCTGTTTTTCGTGTCCTACAGGCCGGGAACCAACGTCAAGGGCGAGGTCTCGTTTACGGGTGGCTATCCGTTCAAGGAGGGCACGACCGTCAACCTGAAGATCGGCTCGGCCAGCTATGAAATGTTCGTCGATGGCGATTGGGCCTGGCCGGCAAGCGCTGCCGAAGACGCAAAGATCACCACCTCGATGCAGCGCGGGGCAACGGCGGTGGTTACCGGATCGTCATCGCGCGGGACCAAGACCGAGGACACGTTCTCGTTGTTGGGCTTCACGGCAGCGTTGAATGAGGCGCGCAAACGTTGCGGTGAATGACGCGTTGCCAAGAGGCAAGAGATAAGGGGTTTCCCCTTTGGGTTAGCTACTGCGGGCTGGGCTCTGATTGGGGTGCGCGCAGGAGAAACGGCATTGCAGCTTTGCATCGGGCGCAAAATACTGTAACCAACGGATTTCAGCAGTGCCGGATTCCCAGATGACCGCCTTGAACCCTGACATCAAGATCATTTCCCGCAACGCCCACCCTGACAGCTCGATAGGCGGCGGGCGCACAAACCTTGTGGGTTTGACCCGCTCCGACATAAGTGCGGCACTGATTGCCATCGGTACACCCGAGCGGCAGGCCCGGATGCGGGCCGGGCAGGTTTGGCAATGGATTTACCAGAAGGGGGTGATCGATTTCTCCCTGATGTCAAATCTGGGAAAGGATTATCGCGCCCTTTTGGCGGAACATTTCACCATCGAACGACCCGGGATTGTCGCGCGTCAGGTTTCCAGCGATGGCACCCGCAAGTATCTTTTGAAGGTCGCCGGTGGCCATGAGGTCGAGGTGGTTTACATCCCCGAAAAAGATCGGGGGACGCTGTGTATTTCGTCACAGGTCGGGTGCACCCTGACGTGCTCGTTCTGCCACACGGGAACGCAAAAGCTGGTTCGCAACCTGACTGCCGCCGAGATCGTCGGACAAATTTTGGTGGCCCGCGATGATCTTGGGGAATGGCCTGCGCCGGGGCGCAATCCGAATATAGAGACCCGCCTTTTGTCCAATATCGTCCTGATGGGAATGGGTGAGCCGCTCTATAATTTTGCGAACATTCGCGACGCAATGCAAATTGCGATGGACCCCGAGGGCATCTCGTTGTCGCGCCGCCGTATCACCCTGTCAACATCGGGTGTGGTGCCGGAAATCGGGCGCGTCGGCGATGAGATCGGCTGCATGTTGGCGATCAGCCTGCATGCGACCGATGATGAGACCCGCAACCGTCTTGTGCCGATCAACAAGCGGTGGAACATCACGACCCTGCTGGCGGCGCTGCGGGCCTATCCGCGCCTGTCAAATTCCGAGCGCATCACCTTTGAATATGTCATGCTGCGTGGCATAAACGATAGTGACGAGGATGCGCACCGTCTGGTGCAGTTGATCAAGGGGATCCCGGCCAAGATCAATCTGATCCCCTTCAACGAATGGCCGGGAGCGCCATATCGGCGCTCGTCCAACAACCGTATTCGGGCGTTTGGCGACATTGTTAACCGGGCGGGCTATCCGTCGCCGGTCAGAACCCCTAGGGGCGAGGACATCATGGCCGCCTGCGGGCAACTGAAAAGCGCAACCGAGCGCGCCCGAAAATCAAGGGCTGAAATCGCGGCAGAGATTAACCCAACAACAGGCGCGACAGGGCACTAGGGCTGCGACCCTTAACTTTGCCGGGAAAATACGGTAGGTTTGCGGGCTAGAGGCGTTCAGGGACAGGTATGCAGAGCTTTATCAAACTTTTCGCGGCTCTTTCATTGGTCCTTGGCTTGGGGTCCTGCTCGAAATTCATCCGATATGACGGGCCGCAGGTGACCCGGCTGGTACTGATGAAGGCGGACCGGAAATTGTATTTGCTGAACGGTAAAACCGCGTTAAAGGTCTATAGGGTCAATCTTGGTTTTGCACCAATCGGTGCGAAAAAATTTCAGGGCGACGGCCGCACCCCTGAGGGCCATTACACCATCAACCGGCGCAACCCCAACAGCGCCTATTACCTGTCAATCGGGATATCTTATCCCAATGCCGCCGACATTGCCTATGCACGCAAGATGGGCAAGGATCCCGGCGGGGATATTTTCATTCACGGCGGTCCGACACAGTGGCGCGACAAGGCCCGGACCGACTGGACGGCGGGGTGTATCTCGGTATCAAACCGCGAGATGCGTGAAATATACGCGATGGTTCAGGACGGCACGCCGATTGATATTTTCCCATAGGCTTTGCCCCGGTTTGCCCTTCCTGTGGTGACCGGCCCGGTTTGGGCCGGCCGTTGCGTTTCAAAAGGTTTCGAGCATGTCTTAACCATTTGTCGAAACGCTCTAGTCGAGGGAAAGTTCCTTGTGGCTGCCATCGCAGAAGGGCGCGTTGTTGGACTGCTTGCAGGCACAGAAAAACTTTTTGCCGGATTTATCGGCGGTCCATTTCAGCGGGTTGAATTCGGTGTCCTTGTGGCTGCCATCGCAGAACGGTTGGTTTTTCGATTTCCCGCAGGCGCACCAGAAATAGCTTTTGCCTTCTTCCACTTCAATCGCGATCGGATCGCTTCCGGCAACTTGTCCTTTGCTCATGTCTGTCTTCTCCTTTTTCTGATTGGTCGGCGTCAGCCGAAGGTGAAGGCGCTTTCAACGGCACCCATGACGTGATCTTCCAGCGATTTCACGCCGGGGTCATTCTGTGCGGCCCCGGCAACCACATGCAGGGGCAGCAGATGCTCTTCGCGCGGGGCGGCATCGCGTGCGCCGGGGGCCTGCTCCCAGGACAGCAGCATATCGCGGCGCGTTTCGGGGTCCGCGGCGGTGACCGCTTGGGTCAGGAAGCGGTCGAACGGGACGCCCTCTATCGTTGCGTGGCCGGGATTGCGCATGGCCGACATCAGGACCCGCATATTATGATAAGTGTTGCCCGAGCCGATGATCAGGACTCCGTCGTTTCGCAACGGGGCCAGCGCCTGACCCGCTGCAAAATGTGCCGCGGCGTCGAGGTCACGGCGCAGGCTGAGCTGCACCGTCGGGATGTCTGCGTCGGGAAAGGCGACCTTCAGCGGGACAAATACGCCGTGATCATAGCCGCGTGTTGCGTCCTCTGCTGTGTCAAACCCCGCCTCACCCAAAAGCGCGCGCACCCGTGCGGCCAATTCGGGGTCTCCCGCGGCGGGCCAGCTCAGCTGGTAGGTTTCCGGCGGAAAGCCATGATAATCATAGAGAAGCGGCGGGGCGGGGTTTGTCTGCACGCTGAAGGCTGTCGCCTCCCAATGGCCAGAGACAACCAGCAGGGCCTTGGGTTTGTCCGGCAGGGTTTCGGGCAGGGCCTGCAGAAAATGCCGGAGCTTGTCCCAGGCGTCGGCGGGTGTCCAGTCCATGAAAAAGCAGGGCCCACCCCCGTGCGGGATAAACATTGTTGGCATTCGGGTCATGTTTTCCTCTTTCAACCGGGGGTGCTTGCGGGCGGCGTTTCTTGTCCGGCTTGCCCGAACCTGTTTTCGCATATATATTGTATTAGGTAACTTGGCGACAAAATAATAGTAGGCACTTAAAAGTAACCAACGAAGGCAACATGATATGAAGCGCACCCCCCCAAGCTGTCCGATGGAGGCGCTGTTGCGGCTGATCACCGGGCCGTGGACGATATATATCCTCTGGGTTCTGTCCGAGCATGGGCCCCAGCGGTTCGGGGCGCTGAAACGGGCGGTGCCGGGAATTTCGACCCGGGTGATGACCGAGCGGCTGCGGATGTTGGAGCGCGCTGGCGTAGTTTGGCGAAAACAGGCTCAGACGATCCCGCCGGCGGTGACCTACGGGTTGACGCCGCGCGGAACCGAACTGCGCAGCGTTCTCGATAGTCTTGGCGCCATCGCCCACCGCTGGCAGGCAGAAGGCGCGTTCAAAGATGCCGGAATGGCGGCCGAGTAACCCTGCCTGAGGGCGCGTTATTCTGAATCAGGCACCGCGTGGACGGCGAATTGCTCAAGACGGGCGTCATCGGGCTGGATAAAGCGGTATTGTTCGCGCACCCCCGCCTCGGTCAACTCGCGGCGCACGGTGAGGACCGTGTTCGGGGCGTGCTCGGCGCAAAGATCCGCCATTTGCGACAATTCTTCGGCCGCGACGGGCTGCGCCGCCTCCCGAGATGGGGCTCCGTAGATTTCGACAAAATGTGTGGCCAAACGGGTTTCCAGATCGGCCAGTTCAGAGGGCTCGATGCGGGTGACGGCCACGAATGTTACGCGCCCGAAGGTCTCCAGCCCCAGCCAGCCATTGGCGAATGCCTGACGCGCCTTGCCGACCAGATCGCTTTTGCCCCAGTTCGAAAATTCAAACCCCCCCGAAATTGCCCACTCGCCGGTGCGCGCGGGGCAGAAGAACACGTTTTGGTCGCTCTCGTCGAAATGAATGGCGCGGGCAAGCAGCATCTCAGCCCTCCTCCAGAAGGTCAGTCAAAGGCAACAGACAGGTTTCACGGTCGTTCTTCAGCAATAGCCCGAAATCTTCGTCCACGCCCAGATATTTCCCGGCCACGGTCTTGCCGGCCAGTGACAGGCGCAGTTCGTTGCCAGAGTGCCACGCCAACCCGGCCCAGTTTTCCGACAGGTCGCGGTGCTTTGGGTCGGTTTCCAGCGTGTTCAGCCAATAGAGGCAATGGGCGGCCCAGGTCTCGATAAAATCCATCGCTCCGATGTTGCCACAGCCCTCTTGGCTGAGGGCGGTGCGGTCCGGTGTTTCGCCGGGTTCGCGTTCGGCCTGCGGTTCCAGATCCAGTTCGAGGCTGACCACCAGCCAGTCGGGAATTTCGCCGAGCCCGCAGGTCGGCCCGCTCAGGCGCAGGGTGCCGACCAACCCGCCGTTCAGGCGGATGCCTCCGCTCCATTCCAGATGGACGGCGGTTTCCGGCGGCGCCAAAGTGCCAAAGGCGTTGCGTGTGGCAACCGCGCAGGCGGGCAGGCAGGCCACCGCCTTTTCCAGCGGCACGTCAGGGGCAAGGACCAACGCCGTCATCAGGCGTTCATCGGTTGCCGACCAGACCAGAAGGCCGGCATCCACGCCGCGGCGGGCCTGTGCTATCGCGACAGTGCGCGGATTGGCAGGGCCCGCCGCCAAGCCTTTGAACGCCGGCGGAAATTGCGGAAACAGTTTCATCCAAGATGCTCCTGAATCATGCGTTTGGCCAGCCTTTGAAAGGCGCGCGCCTCGGCTGAATTCGGGCTGGCGACGACGATTGGTGCGCCTCCGTCCGAAGCGGTGCGGATGTTCAGCGTCAGAGGGATTTCCGCCAACAGTGGTGCGCCGATACGTGCGGCCTCGGCCTGCACGCCCCCGTGCCCGAAAATATGCTCTTCGGCGCCGCAATTCGTGCAGATGTGGGTGGACATATTTTCGACCATGCCAAGGATCGGAACCGACATTTTCTGAAACATGTCAATGCCCTTGCGCACGTCCAAGAGGGCGACATCCTGAGGGGTCGAGACCATGATCGCCCCGTCCAGACGGGTCTTTTGGCCCAGCGTCATCTGCACGTCACCGGTTCCCGGCGGCAGATCAACCAGCAGCACATCCAACGCCCCCCACTGCACCTGAAACAGCATTTGCTGCAAGGCTCCCATCAGCATCGGGCCGCGCCAGACGACGGCTTCGTCCTGCCCGGCCATCAGGCCGATGGACATCAAGGTGACGCCGTGGTTGCGCAGAGGCAGGATCGTCTTGCCGTCAGGGCCCGATGCGGGCCGCCCCGAGATTCCCAGCATCCGCGGTTGTGACGGCCCGTAAACATCGGCATCGAGCAGCCCCACCCGTTGCCCCTGTGCGGCCAGCGCAACCGCCAGATTTGCGGTCAGGGTCGATTTTCCGACACCGCCCTTGCCACTGGCGATAGCGATGATGTGGTTGACCCCCGGGACCGGTTCGGGACCGTCCGGTTTGGCCGAGCCGCCGGTGCGCAGGTCGGGGGGCGGCGGGCGCTTGCTGGGCGCGGTCATCACGATCGAGATATCTTTGACTCCGTCAAGCGCGCGCAGCGCGCCTTCGGCCCGGTTGCGCAAGGCTTGCAACGTATCGGCATCTCCGGCCCCCGTTTCCAGCACAAAGCGGATGATCCCGGCGTCAACGGTCAGCGCCCGCACCATTCCGGCGGCGACGATCGATTCTCCGTCCGGCCGCATGATCTGGCCCAGCGTGGCCAACACATCGGCGCGGCTGATGCTCATTCCGCGCGTCCCCTGATCTTGCCCTCGACCGTGTGGCTGAGGTTCAGCCCGTCGATAGTCAGGACCATTTTTGCGTCGAACTCCTTGCCGTTGGCGGCGTCGCCGGCGTCGCGAAGGGCCTGCTCAATCGCCTGTTGCGAGGTCACGCCGACCTGTTTCAGAAACTTACGCAGCGACATGTTGAAGTCTTCACTCATCATCGTTGTCCTTATGAACGTGGTTGCGGGAATGCGGAGCCTGCCCTGGTCCTTGACCTTGACCTCGGCAGGGCAAGGCGTCAGGTTTTGCCTCATGTCGTTTGAAACCGTCAGAGGCCGGGTCGTTATGAAGTGGGTGCTTGTTGCCGTTGTTCTGCTTGCCAGCGCCGCGCAAGCGGACGTGCGCAGCTTTCGCCTGAGGCTGGCGCCTGAAATCGTTCGCGCCGGTCTTGATCGCTATCTGCTGCCGCGGTTTGCCCTGAAAACCGGGCGGCACGCGGTTCTTGTGACCGATGGTGCGGCGGACGTCAGCATCCTTGCCGGTGGCAATGAGGGCGCGCGCCCCGTGATGCGACGGGGTGACAGGAATTACGTCGTCTTGCGGCAGGGCGACAATCCGGCTGCCAAGCTCTTCACCGACTGGCTGTTGTCGAAAATCGGACAGCGGATGATTGCCAGCTATAAACCGGCCAAGGGCCCGGTCTTTGTTCCGGCGGCAAAACAGGCGGCTGTGCAGGAGATCACGTTTGAAGGAGACGCCAACCAAGGGGCCCGCCTTGCGCGGCAATATTGCGCGCGGTGTCATCGTGTCGCGAAGGGAGTGGGAATGACCCTTGGCACGACGCCCTCGTTCATGGCGCTGCGGGCGCTGCCGGACTGGGCCGACCGGATGATGACCTATTACGTTCGCAACCCGCATCCCTCGTTCATGCGGATCAAGGGGGTCAGCCCCGCGTTCAGCAAGGCCGCCCCGCCGTCTATGGTTCCGATCATCCTTACACAAGATCAGGTAGCGGCAATTCAGGCCTATGTCTCGGCCCTGAAGCCGGCTGATCTGGGGGCGCCGATTTCGTCCAACTGAGGCGGCTCTGGCGGGCATCAGTGATCCTTGCGCTTTGAGAAATAGTCCTCGGTCATTCGGGTGCGCGGCGGTTCGGCCCCCTGCATTGGGTCGTCTGCGCGGGCAAATTGCGCGTTGACGCGGCAGTCGCTGCACATCTGGATGGCACGCGCTGCACTGTCGCTTGCAAACATCGCGTGTTTGCCCGCCAACTGGCTGACGATCCGCTCGACCGTGGATTTGACGCCGAACGGCCGGCCACATTCGATGCAGCAGAATGGCTCTTCCGCGTTCAGAACGGTGGCGGACAGGGCCTCATTTCCCGGGTTGAAGCGGGGTAGCAACGTGATTGCCTTTTCCGGGCAGGTGGCGACGCACAACCCGCATTGCAGGCACGCATCCTCCTGAAAATTCAGCTGCGGACGGTCCGGGTTGTCGGTCAACGCGCCGGACGGGCAGAGTGACGCACACGCAAGGCACAGCGTACACGCGTCGGGATCAAGCGCCAAGGTGCCGTAGGGTGCGTCTTCGGGCAGGGCGACTGGCGTCGTGCACGCTTCGCCCAGCAGGGTCTTGGCCGAGAGCCGCGCGATCTGGCGCCGATCGCCCAGTGCCAGCGCCTTGGGCGGGATGTCCTTGATATGCGGGTCCGGTGCATAGAGCCTTTCGCTCAGAACCTCGGGGTCAGAGATATCAAGCACGCGAACCCGCCCCGCGCCGCCCATGGAATTGGCCAACTCTGTCTGGGCGTGGATCGTCTCAAGGTCCGAGCCCGGGTGTAGCAACAGATCGATAGCGCAAAAGCCGCTGGTCAGCGTTGCCAGCATCTCGGCATGACCAAAGCGTGCAAGGCTTGGGCTGGCAAGGGGCAGAACATTGCCGGGCAGTCCGCGGCCAAAGCGGGCGGCCAGCGCGATCATCTCGGCCCCAAACGCGGGGTCGTGAACCAGCAGGCGTGGCGCACGCCCCCCAGCCTTTTCATAGGTTTCGGCCAGCAGGCGCACCCGCTCCAGAACATTGCCGAGCGGAGGGGCCTCAAACCGGATCGCCCCCGAAGGGCACAGCGCCGAACAAGCCCCACATCCGGCGCAGATCAGCGGGTCGATGGTGACGTGGTCCCCGGCGGTTGAAATCGCCCCGGTGCCGCAGGCGTCAAGGCAGCGCGAACATCCCTTTTGGCCGGCGCGTGAGTGTGCGCAGAGTGTTTCGTCCAAGGCAACATACAGTGGTTTTTCAAACGTGCCGACGTATTGCGCGGCCTCGGTCAGGACCGTGGCAAGGCGGGCGGGGTCGCGCGGGTCGGCGCACAGATAGCCGTCGCGTTTGTGCTCCGGCGAAAACAGGGCGTTGTCGGCGCGCAGATCAACGATCAGATCACAGTTGGTCGTGGCCCCGTCGCGCGCCCGTGTCAGTTGACGATCGCCGCGCCCGCCGGGAATGACCTGTTGAAAACCGTCGATCGCCAGCTGGAAATTCCCCAAGGCCCCCCGCGCCCGTCTGAGCCGCCCCAGAACCACCTCAAAGCCGCGCGCTGCGGAAAGATCGCCGGGATCGCAGGCCTCAAGCAAAACTGTCACCGCCAGCGACTTGGCCAGAACCTCGGCCGCGGCCAGTGCGACGGAGGGCTCTCCCAGCACAAGGCAGGCCCCGTATGAGGTCACATCCAGCACCTTTTCCGCCGGGGCCGGTAGCAGCCCCTCGGCCAGCAGCGCTGCCATTTTTGGTGTCGTGTCCGCGTCGTCGCTCCAGCCTGCGCGGTCGCGGATATCGATGGTCGGGGGGGTGTCGGCCTCGATCTCGGCGGCAAGGTCGGCGAAACGCCGGGCCTCCTGTGCGCAGGCGATCACCACATTACCAGTGCCGATTGCCTCGGCGGCAATCCCCAACTCGTCCGTGCAGAGGGCGTGGGCCAGAGGCAGCGATTTCAGGCCGGTTGCGGTTTCAATGCGTCTGCAGTCGATTTTCTGGCTGCCGAGGCAGTCACACAGCAAGATCCGGCGTTCCAATGGTTGTCCCCTTTTTCGAAACAAAATGCGGGTTTTGCCCGCGCCGTGGCGCAGAAAGGCAAAAAAACGCGCCCCGGTAAAGGGGCAGCAGGCGATTCGGCCCAAAATAGCGCGATTCAGGCCGAAATTTTCCCGACTAAAAAAGATAGGTTTTCGGGGGCGGACAATTGGTCCACTGCGGCAGCCCGACGCAGGGGGCAAACTGGACAAAATGTCCGAAACGCCCGGAATGGCATGCCCCGGCACCTGATTCGCCCAAAATTTTTTTTGCGAAAGAGAATCAGCGGCTGCATTGTGGTCGTGTTCCGGTTTCACGGGACGACATGGATTCTTTTGCGCCAAAGATGCGCATCTGGGGGGACAGCAAACTTGGCACTTGAGCATGACAGCATGCCGGTCGGGATCGTGGTGCGCAAAACGCCCGGGGCGACGCGCTGGGCGCAATGGTGCTGGAAGGTTGTCGGTGTGTTACCCGGTGTCGGCGCAGCCAGTTGGCAGGTGCTGAGATGCGAGGGTGAGGCGATTGAATATCACGCCGCGACCCTGCCGCTGGAGCTGTGGTCTTCGGACACAGAGGGCTATCAGGCGATGCTGGTGACCGAGGTTCCCAGTCTGACGGTCATCTTGCACGAAGATCTGACGCCGGATGCACCGATGCCGTGGGTTCCTGCTCTGGTGACGGCATCGGCTTATGAAACGCAGGACTACGCCGATGCCGAGGGCTATCTGATCGAGCTGGTTCCGATGCCGCCGCTGGTTCTGGGCTGGGTGCGCGGCTTTGTTGAGGAACACCACGTTGAAAAGCCGTTTATCAAGCGCAAAAGGGATCGCCAGAGGGTTGATCTGCATGAGGATGGGCGCGGCGATGCGCGTGTGCGTCAGGCGGCCGACGTCTATCGTGCGCCCCACCCCGAGCGATCATCCCCTCCCTCCGGAATTGTGGTCGAGGTGGTAAAATGAGCGTGCGAGAAACCGCCGATTTCTGGTCCCGTCGCAAGGCTGCGGTGCGCGCTGAGGCGGCCAAAGAGCAAGCCCGGGCTGTCCGGCAGGCCGAACGCCGGGCCGCAGCCCGGATCCGCGAGGCGCAGGCCGGAAAATCCGATGCCGAAATTCTGGAATCGCTAGGTTTGCCCGATCCCGAGACCCTGACGGTGGGCGATGATTTCACCGCCTTCCTGTCCAAAGCGGTACCCGAGCATTTGCGCAGGGTGGCTCTGCGTCGGTTGTGGGGGAGCAATCCGGTGCTGGCAAATCTCGATGGGCTGGTGGACTACGATGAAGATTTCACCCTTGGTTCGGTAGCCTCTGGCACGCTGAAAACCGTTTATCAGGTGGGCCGGGGTGCGGTTGCACGGATGGAAGAGGGTGCTGTTGAAACGCCCGCGCCCGTGTCGGACCCCGTGTCGGACATCGTGGCCGCGGCGACAGGCGAGGCAGACGGGGGTGGCGCGGACATGGTGCTGGATGCGCAGCACCAGACACAACCCGAAGGCGGCCCTGATCTGGCCCCAGACCTGGCCTCAGATCCAGCCGAAGGGCGGCCCAACGAGGTTCCCGCCGCGCGGCGCCCGCGACATATGCAATTCACCTTTACAACAGATGAGCCAGCCACATGACCAATCTAGCAGCACAGACCGCCTTGCCCGACGAAGACCGCATGCGCGCGGATCTTTACGATTTCCTCGGCTCGCTTCTGGCACGGCCGCCGTCGGCTGAGCTGCTGCAGCGAACCGCAGCCCTTGAGGGGGACGGGACACCGATTGGCGTGGCCATTATTGGTGCCTTGGCAAAGATCGCAGCCAAGACCGGGCCAGCAACGGTCGAGCGCGAATTCAACGATCTGTTCATTGGTCTTGGTCGGGGCGAGCTGGTCCCCTACGCCAGCTATTACATGACCGGTTTTCTGAATGAACGGCCACTGGCGCTGTTGCGCGGGGACATGGCGGATTTGCAGATCACCCGCTCGGCGGGCGTGTTCGAGCCCGAAGATGGCATTGCAAGCCTGATGGAAATGATGGCCGGTCTGATCGCCGGCCGGTTTGGTGCGCCGGCCGATCTGGCGACGCAGAGGCAGTTCTTCAACCGTCATATTGCGCCTTGGGCAAAGCATTTCTTTACCGATCTTCAAGGGGCCAAGATGTCGGTCCTTTATGCCCCGGTCGGGGCGTTGGGGGCCGCCTTTATCGACGTCGAAACCGAGGCGTTTCGTCTGGCCGATGGGGGCTGAATTCAACGGGCTCGGGCCCGCAATAAACGACCTGCGGCACGGGGCGGCAGGATCACAGCAGAAAGGGGAGGTCATGGACAAGACTTCGGACAAGATCGACAATCGGCGGCGGGATTTTCTAAGGGCAGCGGCAGCAGGCGCGCCGGTGGCCGCAGCGGCGGTTGCTCTGGGCGGCGGCGTGGCCAACGCCAAGCCCGTCGTAAAGGCCGAAAAAGACGCGGGATTTCAGGAGACCGCGCATGTTCGCACCTATTACGACACCGCCCGGTTCTGATCGGGCTGGCAGAAATTCACGAAGGAAAAAGGGTCAATCGTCATGCTTAAACGCAAAACAAACAGTGCCCCGGGCACGCCACGCCGGGCGTCGTTGTTGTCCAGTATCTCTGGTGGACGCATCGATCGCCGGGCCTTTTTACGTGGCTCCGGTGTTGCCGTAGGGGGGCTTGCCGCCTTGGGGGCGGTCGGCGGAACTGTCACCCGGGCCGAGGCCGGAACCGCCGTCAAAAAGGCGGTGAAATCGGTGAAATCGGTCTGCACCCACTGCTCGGTCGGATGCACGGTCATCGCTGAAACCGAGAACGGGGTCTGGACCCGTCAGGAACCCGGCTTTGACAGCCCGTTCAACTTGGGTGCGCATTGCGCCAAGGGGGCCGCGGTGCGCGATCACGCGATTGGTGCGCGGCGTCTGAAATACCCGATGAAGAAAGAGGGCGGCGTCTGGAAGCGGATCAGTTGGGATCAGGCGATCAACGAGATCGGCGACAAGATGCTGGACATCCGCAAGACCAGCGGCCCGGACAGCGTTTACTGGCTGGGCAGTGCCAAGCACAACAACGAACAGGCCTATCTGTTCCGCAAGTTTGCCGCCTATTGGGGCACCAACAACGTCGATCATCAGGCGCGGATCTGCCACTCGACCACGGTTGCGGGTGTTGCCAATACATGGGGCTATGGCGCCATGACCAACAGCTATAACGACATCCACAACAGCCGCGCGATGATCCTGCTGGGCTCAAACCCCGCCGAGGCGCATCCGGTGTCGCTGATGCACATTCTCAAGGCAAAAGAGGAAAACAACGCGCCTCTGATCGTGTGCGACCCGCGCTTTACCCGCACGGCGGCCCATGCGGACGAATATGTGCGCTTTCGTCCCGGCACCGATGTTGCGCTGATCTGGGGTATTCTCTACCACATCTTCCAGAACGGCTGGGAGGACAAGGAATATATCCGCACCCGCGTCTGGGGCATGGATCAGGTCCGCAAGGAAGTGAACAAGTGGACACCCAAAGAGGTCGAGCGTGTGACCGGAGTTCCCGGCAGTCAGTTGGAGCGCGTGGCGCGCACACTGGCCAACAACCGCCCGGCGACGCTGGTCTGGTGCATGGGCGGCACCCAGCACACCACCGGCAACAACAACACCCGTGCCTATTGCATTTTGCAACTGGCGCTGGGCAACATCGGCACGACTGGGGGTGGCGCCAACATCTTCCGGGGCCACGACAACGTGCAAGGGGCCACCGACCTTGGCGTTCTCAGCCACACGCTGCCCGGCTATTACGGCATTTCTGCCGGGGCCTGGGCGCATTGGGCGCGGGTCTGGGGTGAGGATCTGGACTGGCTGAAGGGGCAGTTTGCCAAGGTTGGCGATAAAAACCTGATGAACACCAAGGGAATCACGGTCGGCCGCTGGATCGATGGTGTTCTGGAGGACAAGAACAACATCGACCAGCCTGACAATGTCCGCGCGATGGTGTTTTGGGGTCATGCGCCCAACAGCCAGACCCGCGGCGCCGAGATGAAAACCGCGATGGAGAAACTGGACATGCTGGTCGTGGTTGACCCGCATCCCACGGTCTCGGCGGTGATGAACGATCGCACCGATGGCGTTTACCTGCTGCCCGCCTCGACACAGTTCGAGACCTCTGGCTCGGTCACGGCCTCGAACCGCTCGTTCCAATGGCGCGACAAGGTTGTCGAACCGCTGTTTGAAAGCCTGCCCGACCATATCATCATGGCTAAATTCGCTACCAAATTTGGCTGGGCCGACCGCTTTTTCCGCAATATCGAGGTCAAGGATGGCGAGCCGGTAATCGAGGACATCACGCGTGAGTTCAACCGCGGCCTCTGGACCATTGGCTATACCGGCCAGAGCCCTGAGCGGATCAAAGCGCACATGAAATACCAGTACACCTTTGACAAGACCACGCTGCAAGCAGTCGGTGGCCCTGTCGATGGCGAGTATTACGGCCTGCCGTGGCCGTGCTGGGGGACGCCCGAGATGAAACATCCGGGCACGCCGAACCTTTATGACATGTCAAAACCCGTGTCCAAGGGTGGCCTGACCTTCCGCGCCCGCTTTGGGGTGGAGCGAAACGGCGAGAACCTGTTGGCCGAGGGGGTTTACTCGGTCGGCTCGGACATCAAGGACGGCTATCCCGAATTCACCATGCAAATGCTGATGGATCTGGGGTGGGACGGTGAGTTGACGGCCGAAGAAAAGGCCGCCATCGACAAGGTGGCCGGACCCAAGACAAACTGGAAAACCGACCTGTCCGGAGGGATTCAGCGGGTCGCGATCAAGCACGAATGCGCGCCCTTTGGCAACGCCAAGGCCCGCGCCGTGGTCTGGACCTTCCCCGATCCGGTGCCGATCCATCGTGAGCCGCTCTATACACCGCGGCGCGATCTGTTGGCAGATTATCCGACCTATGCAGACAAGAAATTCTATCGTCTGCCGACCATGTACAAGTCGATTCAGGACAAGGATTTCTCCAAGGAGTATCCGATGATCCTGACCTCGGGCCGGCTGGTCGAATATGAGGGCGGGGGCGATGAAACGCGCTCAAACCCGTGGCTGGCGGAACTGCAACAGGAGATGTTCGTCGAGATCAACACCCGCGATGCGAACGACCTTGGCATCCGCAACGGGTCGGACGTCTGGGTTGAAGGGGCCGAGGGCAGCAAGCTGAAAGTCAAAGCGCTGGTCACCGAGCGGGTTGGCACCGGGGTTGCGTTCCTGCCGTTCCATTTTGGCGGGCATTTCCAGGGCAAGGATCTGAGGGACAAATACCCCGAGGGGGCCGATCCCTATGTCCTTGGCGAGGCCGCGAACACGGCTTTGACCTATGGTTATGACAGTGTCACCCAGATGCAGGAGACCAAGGTCTCGCTCTGCAAGATCACCGCAGCGTAAGGAGTAAGAAAAATGGCACGAATGAAGTTTCTCTGTGACGCTGAACGCTGCATCGAATGCAACGCTTGCGTGACCGCTTGCAAGAACGAACACGAGGTTCCTTGGGGCATCAACCGGCGCCGTGTTGTCACCATCAACGATGGCAAACCGGGCGAAAGGACGATCTCGATCGCCTGCATGCATTGCTCGGATGCGCCCTGCATGGCGGTCTGTCCGGTGGATTGTTTCTACCAGACGGCGGATGGCATTGTCCTGCATTCCAAGGACCTGTGCATCGGTTGTGGCTATTGCTTTTACGCCTGCCCCTTTGGCGCGCCGCAATATCCACAAGCGGGCAACTTCGGCTCGCGCGGCAAGATGGACAAGTGCACCTTCTGCGCCGGCGGTCCCGAGCCCGACGGCAGTCAGGCCGAGTTCCAGAAATACGGGCGCAACCGGATTGCCGAGGGCAAATTGCCGATCTGCGCCGAAATGTGCTCGACCAAGGCGCTGCTGGCCGGGGACGGGGATGTCGTTTCGGCGATTTACCGCGAACGGGTTGTTTCGCGCGGCTTTGGGTCCGGCGCCTGGGGCTGGGGTACGGCCTATAATCGCAAGGCCGGCTGATCGTCCGGATGCCGTGAAACGGGCGGCTCCGGTTGGGGTCGTCCGATAAGCACATGACCTCACCCATGGTTCCGGCAAAGCGGTGCCGTGGGTGTCTTTTAGATCACCGCCCACCGACGGATCAGCATTCAGCGCGGGGAACCGAACATGACAGTCACCAACATTTGTTTCAAGCTGCCGGCCCTGTTACTGGTGGGTATCTTGATGTTTTTCGTGCCCGTTCCGGGGGAGAGCGACGCGGGCGCGCAGACCGTGTCGGGCGCGCGGCAGGCCACTGGCGGCGCGCAGACCTTGGCCGACATTCTGGCCCGTCAAAAAGGATTGAAGGTCAACAACGACTTTCGCCGCAACGCAATCGGAAACCCGGACCAAGCGGCCTCGATTCGCGCACCGCTCGGAACCCTTGGTGGTGTGTCCAATGCCGAGGTCTGGCGGGCGCTTCGTTTTGGCGAGGCGGATGTGACCGTTTCAACCCGCCTTCCGGCGGCGCGCGCGACCATTCAGAGCACTGGCATGACATGGCTGAAATTCCGTCGCGGGCCGCTGATCACCTATGGCGGGGGGCTGCTTGTGGCTGTCATTGTCCTCTTGGCGGCGGTTCTGGCGATTCACGGACGATTCAGGTTGGCGCGTCCTCCGTCAGGCGTGCGAATCCTCAGGTTTTCCGCCATGGAAAGATTCTCGCACTGGCTGCTGGCAGGAAGTTTTGTCATCCTCGGCCTGACCGGGCTGATGCAACTGATGGGGCGCGCCTTTATCATTCCCCTGATCGGCAAGGACGCCTTTGCCCCGATTGCACTGGCCGGTAAATGGGCCCACAATAATCTGGCCTGGGCCTTTATTCTGGGGCTGATCCTGACCTTTGTGCTGTGGGTTGCCAAGAACATACCTGAGCGCGGTGATATTATCTGGCTTGCCAATGCGGGTGGGCTGTTTTCCAAGGGCGAGCATCCGCCTTCGAAGAAATTCAATGCCGGTCAGAAGCTGGTGTTCTGGTCGGTGATCCTGCTGGGCAGCGCGATTTCTCTGTTGGGGCTGTCGCTGCTGTTCCCGTTTGATCTGCCGATCTTTTCACACCTTTTTCACTGGCTGAACGGCCTTGGCTTGTCACATCTGTTCGGGGCAGGAGCCCTTCCCGAGCGGATGCCCTTGCAACAGGAAATGCAACTGACGCAGGCCGCACATGCGATCCTTGCGATCATTCTGACGGCACTGATTCTGGGCCATATTTATATCGGCTCCGTCGGCATGGAGGGCGCGCTGGATGCAATGGTCAGCGGCACGGTTGACGAGGAATGGGCAAAGGAGCATCATTCCCTCTGGCTGGAGTCTGTCCGGGACGAAGAACAAAAAACACCAGCGTCAGAGAACATCGCCGCCAAGGGCGCTGCGGAGAGGGGATAGCACGATGAAAACCATGCTGATGTCCTTTATCGCCGCGATCGTTATTGCGCTCGTGGCCAATTATGTTCTCGACCATATGGGGTTCTCCACGCAAGACGTTGCGACGGCGCCGGATGTGAGGGTGATGGACAAGTGACTGAAGACGGGCAGGATGTTGCCAAGTCTCAAACGGTGAACATTGCGCCCGCTGGCGCCACGCACGAACCATCTATAATTGACCGCGCGCTGGCAAATATTTCGGTGCTCGTTCTTGACGACGAACCGGGGATGCGGAATTTCCTGCGTCGGGTCCTTGCCCCGCGGGTGCATCGCCTTGAGGAGGCTGTCAACGCCGCCGAAGCCTCGGCCCTGCTGGATGCGCATCATTTCGATCTGGTGATCCTTGACAACGTGATGCCGGGGCAGTCGGGGCTGGACTGGCTGGCCGAGCAGCGCAAGGTCGGACTGTTCGCCGAGGCCATTCTGATCACCGCCTATGCAGATCTGGAAACGGCAATCCACGCGCTGCGTGTGGGTGCAGCGGATTTCGTGCTAAAACCGTTTCGCTCGAACCAGATCCTGAATGCGGTTGCGCGCTGCATGGACCAGCGGTTTCTGCGCCGCGAAAATTATCTGCTCAAACACGAATTGCGGGCCGATTCATTGTCTTCGCGCGGGCGCCTGATCGGCCACTCGCCCGGAATGGATACGGTGCGCAAGACCCTGAAGGCACTTGCCGAGGTTCCGACGCCGGTTCTGTTTACCGGCGAGACCGGAACCGGAAAAGAAGTGGCCGCACGCACGCTTCACGCCATTTCAAATCGAGCCAACGGGTTGTTTGTACCGGTGAACTGCGCCGGAGTGGATGCCGAGCGGGTGATGACCGAACTGTTTGGCAATCTCTCGCGCCAGCAGGATGGCTTGTTGGCGCTGGCTTCGGGTGGCACGCTTTATCTTGATGAGATTGCCGAGCTGCCGGTATCGGTTCAGGCTGCCCTGTTGCGCGTGGTGCAGGAAAACCGCCTGCGTCCGCAAGGGGCCGAGCGTGAGATTGCGCTGAATCTGAGGTTCCTGTTTGCCACCAGCGCCGATCTGGAGCAGGCGGTTCAAGAGGGGCGCTTTCGGCGCGATCTGTGGCACCGGATCAACGTGATGAGCGTTCATATGCCGCCCCTGCGTGAGCGCGTCGGTGATCTGGCCGAGTTGGCTGATCACATGATGGGCCTGTTGTCGCGGCAACTCGGTGTTGCACGCCTGCCGATTGGCGAGGATGTGTTGCGCGCGCTGGCCCGCTACCCTTGGCCCGGAAATGTGCGCGAATTGAAAAACCTGATCGAACGATCGCTGATTTTAGGAGGGTTTCCGCCGGAATTTTCAGACGGCGAGACGCTTGGCCCGGATGCGCCGGTCGAATCCCTGCAGATGGTGGAAGAGCGCCATATTCGTCTGGTTCTGGAGGCTTGTGAGGGGAACCGCGCCGAGGCGGCCCGACGCCTTGGCATCTCGCGCAAGACGATCGACCGAAAATGTGCGCTGTGGGATGACTGAGGCACCGGGCCAGCCCAAGCCACCGCAGGCTGCGCCGCCGATCTGGCGCTCGGTGCGCACGCGACTGTTGCTACTGGCGTTGTTGCCGGTGGTGTTCTTGTTGCCCCTGCTTTTGGGAACCGCGGTCAAAAGCTGGAACGACCTTCTGAGTAAGGTCTTGATATCACAGGTCAGTGGGCAGTTGACCATCGCCCATCAGCACCTGACCGGCCTTGAAAAAAGTCGCGGAATTGCCATTCAGGCGCTGGCCGAATCCGCAGTATTTGCCAAGGCGCAGGAAAGTGGCGATATCGCCCCGCTTCTCGAACGTGAGCGGCGGAAAATCGGCCTTGATTTCCTTTACTACCTCAGGGGTGTCGCGACCCTTGCTGCCAGCCCCAAAACCGCGCGCCCCCTTGCCCCCATGCATTGGCCGGTGGTGCGTGATGCTGTTCGGGGTCAGGCGCGCACCTCGATTGACATCTATTCGACCGCCGATCTGGCGGCGCTGTCCCCGGCATTGGCCCGTCGCGCCCGGATCCCTCTGGTGCCGACACGGGCAGCGGCCCATACCGACCGCACGGTTGAGACCCGGGGCATGGTCCTGCAGGCCGCTGCCCGCGCCCGCGACGGGGTTCTGGTGGGGGGGGTGCTGCTGAACCGAAACCTTGGGTTCATCGATGAAATCAACGATCTGGTCTATCCCAAGGGGCGCCTGACAGAGGGCAGTCGAGGTACGGCAACCCTGTTTCTGGATGATGTCCGGGTCTCGACCAACGTGCGCCTGTTTGCGGGTCGGCGCGCCCTTGGCACCCGCGTGTCGGTTGCTGTGCGCGATCACGTCTTGCGGCACGGGAAGGTCTGGCAGGACCGCGCCTTTGTCGTCAACGACTGGTACGTATCGGCCTATGAACCCATCATCGACAGTTTCGGCAAACGCGTCGGGATGCTCTATGTCGGGTTTCTGGAAAAACCGTTTGTTGCGGCCCGTCGCGCGACGTTGTTTCAGATCGGCGGAACGGTGTTGGCGGCGATTCTGTTGTTCGTCCCGATCATGTTGTGGGCGGCGCGCGGGATCTTTCGTCCGCTGGCCGAGATGAACAGCGTGATTCAGCGTGTCGAAGCGGGAAATCTGGATGCGCGCACCAATTACCGGGGGCGTGACGATGAAATCAGTCGTGTGGCAAAACAGTTGGATCAGTTGCTGGATCAGGTGCAGGAGCGGGACAGAAAGCTGCGGGACTGGGCCAATGAGCTGGAAACCCGCGTGGCCGAGCGCACCGCCGAGTTGCAGGCCGCCAACCGCCAACTTGAGGCGACGACAAAGCAGCTGATCGTTTCGGAGAAACTGGCCGCGATTGGCGAGATCACCGCCGGGATCGCCCATGAAATCAACAACCCGCTGGCCGTCATTCAGGGGAATTTTGACGTTTTGCGCGCCGACCTTGGCAAATCTCCCGGGGATTACAGCACCGAATGCCGTCTGATTCAGGACCAGATACAGGCGATTCACATTCTGGTCAGCAAACTTTTGCAATTTGCCCGACCCGAGGAATATGCCGAGACAGGCGAAGGTCACGACGCCGATGAGGTGGTGCGTGATACTTTGCCCTTGGTGCAGCATCTGCTGACCAGTTCGGGCATAAAGATTGACCTTTTGCTGGCCGCCGAGGGGGGTGTGGCGATGAACCGAACCGAACTACAGCAGGTTCTGGTCAATCTGATTGTCAACGCCGTGCAGGCGATGCCCAAGGGCGGCAAGTTGACAATTGCAACCTCCAGCCCGGGGCAAAAGGATATCGAGATCGTGGTATCCGACACGGGTCTGGGCATGTCCGATGAGGTCGCGGCGCGTATCTTCGACCCGTTCTTTACTACCAAGCGGGGCGAGGGCACCGGGCTGGGTCTGTCGATCTGTCGAAATCTGATCACCCGCGCGGGCGGCCAGATCACGATGAAGACAACGCCCGGCAAGGGCACACGGTTTTGCATCATCCTGCCGCGGGTGGGGTAGGGGGCTCGCGAACTGCCATATCCGGGGGCCTGTTTGGGGCTCGATTCGGGACCGAAAATGCGCGCCCAGCGGCCTGTGCCCAAGGCGCGCTTGTTCATCGGACATTTTGTCGAGTCGCCCCGGGCGAAAGCCGCGCAACTCTTTGGACAAAATGTCCGCGCTTGCAGAACGGATGAAAGAATAACGGCCAAGGCGGGATTTTTTCGCAATTTTGCCCAAGTTTTCCTTGTCACGCGCAAGAAATCCGCGCAACTTCTTTGGGCGCGGGCGAATTACCTGCACACCCTCCCCACCAACAGGAACATAGGCTCTTGCACAGCTTTTTTCATGCGATGCCATGCGTCTTTTTGCGCCTCGACCGCCGGCCATATTTGGGCACTTTGCGGCTCTGGCCTCTGGCCGACGGTGACATGAGGGGCGGGATACCCCATTTTGGCACCGTCGCTGAGCAGAGGAGGGCACAGCATGGATAACGGATTTCTCGACGCGTTTCGGATGCTCGCCCGATTTGACCCTGATCTGGTCGAGATCATCCTGTTGTCAATCAAGGTCTCGTTCAGCGCGGTCGCGGTGGCGTTGCTGTTGGCGCTGCCGTTCGGCGCGCTCTTGGCGACATGGCCGTTCCCGGGGCGGCGCGCGCTGGTTGTTCTGGTCAATGCCCTGATGGGCCTGCCGCCGGTCGTTGTGGGGCTGGGACTGTATCTTTTGTTTTCGCATCGCGGTGCGCTGGGCGTTCTGGAGTTTCTTTACACGCCCACGGCCATGATCGTTGCCCAGACGGTTCTGGTCTTTCCCATTGCGGCCTCGCTGTCGCGGCAGGTGTTCGTTGATCTTCATGCTCAATATGACGAGATGCTGAGGTCTCTGGGGGCCAACAAATGGCAAATCCTGCTGACCGTTTTTTGGGAGGCACGCCGCTCGCTTTTGACCGTGGCTCTGGCTGGGATGGGGCGCGCCTTATCCGAGGTCGGAGCGGTCATGATCGTTGGCGGCAATATCGATCACGTCACGCGGGTGATGACGACGGCGATTGCGCTGGAGACATCAAAGGGCAGTCTGGCCTTTGCCATGGCCCTTGGGATTGTGCTGCTGGCGCTGTCAGTCATTGTCAATGCTGCGGTCTCGTTCCTGAGGACCGACAACGGCGGGGCCGTCCATGTCTGAGCCAAAGATCATCCCGCTTCACAGTCTGTCCGCCACCGACACCCCCGACGTGGTTTTGCGGCTTTCGGACGTGACCTATACGAGGCGCGACGAAAAGCTGCTGGATTGCGTCTCGTTTGATATTCCCAGCGACGGGATGACGGCCATTCTGGGCCCGAACGGGGCGGGAAAGACCCTGACCTTGCGGGTTATTGCCGGGTTGATTGCCCCGGATTCCGGCCGCATCGACATGGCTGACGGGCTGAAAGACAATATGGCACTGGTCTTTCAGACGCCGGTTCTGCTGCGCCGCTCGGCACGCGCCAATCTGATCCATGCCCTGAAAATCGCCCGGGTGCCGCGCCGACTGCGCCCCCGACAGGCGGATGAGCTGTTGGCGTTGGCGGATCTTCTGGACCTTGCTGACCGGCCGGCCTGTGCCCTGTCGGGGGGCGAGCAACAGCGCCTGTCCATTGTTCGGGCGCTGGCGCGCGAGCCTCGGGTGTTGTTGCTGGATGAGCCCACGGCCAGCCTCGATCCGCGCTCGACTGCGGCGATCGAGAGGCTGGCACGCCGGACGATGCGGCTGGGAACCAAGGTTATTTTCGTCACCCACGACTGGGCGCAGGCCAAGCGTCTTGCCTCGGGCGTGATTTTTCTTCACCGCGGCCAGGTGACGGAGGTGACGCGGGCGCCGCAATTTTTCGACGATCCGCAGTCACGCGCCGCACGGTGTTACAAACTCGGGAGATTGATACCATGACCACCACCACCCTCTTCAGGGGGATTGCACTGGCACTGGCGACCGGCCTTGGCCTTGTTGCAACGCCGACACTTGCCGCCAATCCGTTCATTACCGTGCAGTCCACGACATCGACCCAGAACTCGGGGCTTTATGATTACTTGCTACCGAAATTCACCGCTGACACCGGAATTGACGTTCATGTTGTTGCCGTTGGCACTGGTCAGGCGCTGAAGAACGGCGCGAATTGCGACGGCGATCTTCTGGTCGTGCACGCAAAATCCGCCGAGGAGAAATTCATCGCCGCAGGTTACGGGGTGAAGCGCACCAATCTGATGTATAATGACTTTATAATCGTTGGTCCGGCCAGTGATCCGGCCCATGTTGCCGCGACCAAAACGGTTGTCGATGCGCTAAAGGCAATTGCCGGTGCCAAGGCGGCGTTCGCGTCTCGCGGGGACAACAGTGGCACCAATAAAAAAGAGATCGCGCTGTGGAAGGCGACGGGGTTGGACCCTGCCAAGGACAGCGGCACTTGGTATCGCGAGACGGGCTCGGGCATGGGGGCCACGCTGAATACCGCAGTCGGGATGAACGCCTATACCCTGACTGACCGGGCCACGTGGCTAAAGTTCGGAAACAAGGGAGATTTCAAGATCTTGTCACAAGGCGATCCAGCGTTGTTCAATCAATACGGCATCATCCTTGTCAATCCGGCGCATTGCGACAATGTCAAGGTCAAGCAGGCCAAGACCTTTATCGACTGGATGCTGTCGCCGCGCGGTCAAAAGGTGATCGGATCCTATCGCGCCTTTGGCACGCAACTGTTCCACCCGAACGCGCCAAAGGGATAGGCAAGCCCTCTTATCCTTTGGTTCCGAGGCTGATTTCGAGGCCCGGTGGCGCGCGGTTGCCCCGCTCCTTCGGGTCGGAGCAACCGGTTTATAGCGATTTAGGGGCAAAAAAGTGCCATCAAGATTGCGAAATACGCTTTCGACTGATCTTGCCCGCCTTGCGCCGTCGGGCAAGACCTGACAGCATTCGCCGGACCGGAAAAGGAGAGGCCATCACATGTCGGCACGGCGTAAATTCGTGATCGGGGGCGGTGCCCTCTTGGGGTTGGGGGCTGCGGCCTATTGGTTTGGTCTGCGCCCGATCCTGCACCCGACCCCGCCCGAGGTCGGCTTTGATCTCAGCGACACCGAACGGGCCGCGGCCAAGGATTTTATGGCCCGGCATCCGATCGTTGACAGTCACTCCCATCCGGGGCGCACCTTTTTGAAAGGGGCGGAAAACCTGAGCCTGAAGATCCGGTTATACAAGCTGCTTGGCGGCACGTTCGAGGATCGCACTCTGGCGGACATGAGGGCTGGCAAGGTGGATGGTTCGATCTTTAACGGGGTTGCCGATATCCAGTTGTTGACCCTTGGCGACGGTGGCCTGACCGCATCACGCGCATTTCAGCCGGGCGAGGCCTGGGTCAGCTACCGCCGCCAGATTGCCGACCTTCGGGCGCTGGCCGAGGCGGGAAAGGTGGCGATTTGCCTGACCGCAGCGGATGTTCTGGCGGCCAAGAAAGCGGGCCGGATCGGGATGATCCTGGCGATGGAGGGGGCCGATTTCCTTGAACGAGACCTGTCTCGTCTGAGGCAGGTCCATGATGATGGCGTTCGTATGTTGACGCTGGTCCATTACCACAACAACACGCTGGGCGATATCATGACCGGCAAGGTCGGGGCGCGCGGGCTGACCGATTTCGGCCGTCAGGTCGTGCGGGAAATGAACCGCGAGGGTCTGGTTGTGGACATGGCGCATGCGTCGGAAAAAACGGTGCTGGATGCGGTTGCGGTTGCCTCAAAGCCGGTCGTTATCACCCATACGCATATCAACACAAAGGAGCTGTCAAATCCGCGATTTGTGTCGCTTGAGACCGCGCAGGCCATCGCGGAAACCGGTGGATATATTGGAGCGTGGCCTGCGGGGATCGGAGAGAAGACCCTTGCTGAATTTATCGACCGGATCGAGTTTCTGGTTGAGAGCGTGGGTGAGGATCACGTCGCCATGGGCTCGGACATGGATGCGAATTACAAGCCGGTGCTCGAAACCTACCGCAAGATGCCGCTGGTCGTTGGCGCTCTGCAAAAACGGGGCTACAGCGAACAGACGCTGGCCAAGATCATGGGCGGGAACGTGCTGCGGGTGATGGAGGCGACACGCCCGGCGGTCTGACGAGGGCCGGGTCGGGGAGGATGATTTACTGCTTGAACCCAGCGTGCGGCGGGTTATCCTCGGCCCATGTCAAATGCTCCCGTCGTTCATATTGATCCCGCTGCGTTTTATGATGATCCCTATCCGGCATTGGCCAAGATGCGGGCGCATACACCGATTGCCTATGTGCCCGAGCTTGACGCAACGCTGTTGACCCGGCGCGAGGATATTTTCGTCAACGAAAAGCTGACGGATGTCTTCTCCTCGACACAGCCCGGCGGATTGATGTCGGTTCTGATGGGCGAGAACCTGATGCGTAAGGATGACTCGCAACATATGGTCGAGCGCAAGGCGATCTTTCCTGCGGTCTCACCGCGGACCGTACGCGATGTCTGGATGGGACGGTTTGAGGCCGCGGCGGCGCGGATTCTGGATGACCTCGTTCTGCGTGGTTCCGGTGATCTAGTGGCCGATTACGCCATGCCAGTTTCGGCCGAGGCCTTGCGCGTCATCACCGGCCTTGTGAACATGGAAAATGCCGAGATGAACCGGACCTCGCAGGGGATGATCGACGGGATTGCCAATTATCAGGGGGATCCCAAGGTCGAGGCCCGCTGCCATGATTGCACCGCGTCGATCGATCGGCATATTGACGAGATGATGCCGCTTTTGCGCCAGACCCCGGACATGTCACTGCTGAGTGTACAAATGGAGGCAGGGCTGCCTGAGCAACAGATTCGCGCCAATATCAAGCTGGCCATATCCGGCGGGCAGAATGAGCCACGCGACGTGATCGCCGGGGCCATCTGGGCGCTGCTGACCCATCCGGAACAAAAGCAACGGGTGTTGGCGGGCGAAATTCCATTCTCGCAGGTGTTCGAGGAATACGCCCGCTGGGTCTCTCCCATCGGCATGAGCCCACGGCGCATTGCGCGCCGGCACACCGTCAATGGCGTGACCTTTGAACCCGAGGACCGTGTGTTTCTGATGTTTGGCAGCGCCAACCGGGACGAAGCGGCCTTTGAAACGCCCGAAATCTTCGATCTTGGCCATGACACCGGCGCCTCGATTGCCTTTGGCGCCGGACCGCATTTTTGTGCCGGCGCGTGGGCCAGTCGGGCCCTGATCTCTGATGTTGCCCTGCCACAGGCCTTTTCCCGCCTGAAAAATCTGCGCCTTGAGGAGGGGGCCGATCCCCGCCCCGTCGGCTGGGCCTTTCGTGGGCTGACATCGCTGCCGTGCCGGTGGGATTCCGCCTGAAGGCGCCTTCATCCTCGGCGAGTCTGGGCTGATTCCCATTTCGGCAAGGGTCGGGTATGGTTTCAGCGGGGACAAGCCCTCATGCCGAAAAAGGGAGCACAGGTAGGTGCAAGACGAAACTGCAACTTTGGCGGCCGGGTTCCAGCGGATCAAGGCGGATAGCGGTCTGTCGCGCGCTCAGGTCTTGCGCGCTTATGCTGCCTACCGCCCCGAAACCGGGCACAAGATGCTGCTGTCGGAATTTATGGCCCTTGGGTTGTATCGGGACAAGCGGGTCCCTTCTGGTTTTATCGGGGCACAGGAGGCCGCACTTTTTGCCCGCCGGATGAATTTTCAGACCCACAAGCGGGGGCTGGTTGCGGACAAGCTGTTGTTTGATGGCGCGCTGCGGGGCCTCAATTTTCCGGTAGCTCCCTTGCAGGCCTGTTTTGGGGCCAAGAGTTTGCCGGCACCTGTGCACAGCTTGAAAACCCGCGCTGACATTGCCGCGTTTCTCTACCAGAAAGCGCGCTATCCGCTGTTTGGCAAGCCTCTTTCGGGGCAGAACAGCGACGATGTCATTTCCATCGACGGGATCGATCCGGCTAGCCGTCGCCTGCGGCTTGTGACCGGTGAAGAGCTGGATATGCAGGCGGCCCTGTCCCGGATCGCGCCCAGACATTTCCGTTGGGGTTATCTGTTTCAGTCACGTATTTTCCAGCACCCCACGCTGAGCAAACTGATCGGCCCGACACTTGGCAGTTTCCGGGTAATCACCTTCCTTCACGAGGCGCAGTCCCGCGTGATCGCCGCGTTCTGGAAAATTCCGCGGCAGGGCATGGTTGCGGATAACCTCTGGCGTGGCGCGATGATCGGCGCGGTGAACATTGCCACCGGTGAGGTCGGGCCGGTGCGCACGGGTCTTGGGCCGGCGGCGGACTGGTGCCAGACCCACCCGGATACCGGTGGCCGGTTTGAGGGGGTGCAGGTGCCCCATTGGTCCGCGCTGGTGGATTGCGTGACCCGCGCCAGCGGTTTATTGAGCGGGTTGCCGCTGGTGGGCTGGGATGTGGCGATCTCACAGGACGGGCCGGTTATTATTGAGGCCAACACCAGCCCCAGCCTCGATCTGGTGCAATACGCGACACAACGCCCGGCGCTGGAACCGGCGCTGCGTCAGGAAATGTTGGCCGAATGCGCGCGCCTTGAGCGCCAGCACAAGAAAACCCGAAAGGAAGCGCGCCAGCGTCTGAGCGCCAAGGTTCGCGCCCGCCTGCATGGTGCATTGCGCGCCCGGCGAAAATAGCGCGTCTGCGCCAAGGTGCGCGCCGGTGGTGGCATTTCAGTGCAATGAGGCCCGGATTGGGGTCACCAACTGTCGATCAGGCGGTTTGGCTTGGCAAATTTTGCCAACCCTTCAGGATCGGTGATCCGAACCGTCTGCCCGCGGACGCTGACGCCTTTTTCCTTCAGCACCGCAAATCCGCGCGACAGGTTTTCCGGCGTCATGCCCAACAGGGCGGCGATACGACGCTTTTCCAGCTCCAGCGTGAAATCTTTGGGTTTGCCAAGGGCGTTATAGGATTTCAGAAGGTAATTCGCGATCCGCTCGGTCGAGCTGCGTAGCTTGATGTTCTTTGATGCCTTGATGACGCCGCGATAGCATCCGGCCAGCTCGGTCACGATCGACTTGGCAAAATCTGGATCGGTCTCGAACACGGCCCGGACGTCTTCGGAGGGAATCATGATGATGCGTGATTTCTCGATCGTGCGCGCCGACATCAGATAGGGGCGGTCCTTGATGGTCGCCGCCAGAATGAAGGTGGCGTCCGGTCCGTGAAAGGACATCGTGGTTTCCCGTCCCTGCCAGGCGCTGAACAGCTCGACACATCCCGAAATGATGATGTGTAGGAAATCGGCGCTTTCACCTTCGGTGATCAACTCGGCATGGGTGGGGAAGTTTTGCACATAGGCGCCCCGGGTCAGAGTCTGAAATGCCTCGTCGGATGTGGTCGCGAACAACGGCAGGTCACGGATTTCCTGGATTCTCGAATGCATGGGATCCTCTGATTCAATGGTTGACTTTTATCAATTCAATCTGCTGTCGATGTCAATATCTTTTTCACGAAAAGTTGTTCTTGCAACTGACGTGTTTCTGAAAAACCGCTGATCATTTTAAATAAGGCCATGAAATCACGTAAAATTTCCGAATTTATTTGTCTGTTTTGACTTGGGTCAAACTTATCAAAACGACCCTGTGTCATGAGGCTGCGACGAAACTGGTCCGCGGGCCACAATGACGGAGGGTAAGTGATGCAAGACCTGAATGGTGTAACCCGGAGCGACCAGACAAGGGCACTTGGGCTCAGCACGCTGGCATTCACCGTATGCTTTGCAGTCTGGACAATTTTTTCGATTATTGGTGTCAAGATCAAGCAGGATCTGGGCCTGAGCGAGACCCAGTTCGGCCTTTTGGTGGCAACTCCGGTGCTGACTGGATCGCTCAGCCGGATCTTTCTGGGTGTCTGGACCGATCAGGTCGGTGGACGCATCATGCTGCCTTTGCAAATGCTGTTGACGGCAGTCAGCGTCTGGCTGCTGGCCTCAGTTCATACCTATGCCGTCTTTCTGATGGCGGCCCTCGGTCTGGGGCTGGCCGGCGGCTCGTTCATCATCGGGATCGCCTATGTCTCACGCTGGTTTTCAGCCGAGCAGCAGGGGACCGCGCTGGGTATTTTCGGCGCCGGGAACGTGGGGGCTGCGGTGACAAACTTTGCCGCGCCGTTTCTGGTGATTGCCTTTGGCTGGCAAGAGACCGCGCGCATTTACGCAATCGTGCTGGTTGCCATGGCCGTCATATTCTACCTGTTCTCCAAAACCGATCCGGTGGTTGAGCGCAACCGCAAGACCGGACGCAAGCCCGTCTCAGCCAAAGATCAGCTTGCCCCCTTGAAGAATTTGCAGGTCTGGCGGTTTGCCACCTACTATTTCTTTGTTTTTGGCGGGTTTGTGGCCTTTGCCTCGTTTCTGCCGCGCTATTATGTCGGGGCCTACGGGGTGTCTCTGGCGGCGGCGGGGGTGTTTGCGGGCATGTATTCCCTGCCGGCCTCGGTATTCCGGGCGCTGGGTGGCTGGATGGCCGACATCTGGGGTGCACGCTTTGTGATGTATCTGACCTTTCTGGTGTCTCTGGCGGTTCTGTTCATCATGAGCTATCCTGAAACCACCTATATCGTGCAGGGTATTCCCCACGCGGACGGGTCGGAAAACCTGATCAAGTTCACCTTTGGAATCCCGCTTTATGTGTTCGTGTTCCTGTCCGTTGTGCTGGGTTTTGTGATGAGCCTCGGCAAGGCCGCGGTCTACAAGCATATCCCGGTTTACTATCCGCACCACGTTGGCGCCGTTGGTGGCCTTGTCGGCATGATCGGCGGCCTTGGCGGGTTTGTGCTGCCGATCGCTTTTGGCGTGCTGCTGGATATTTTTCACGTCTGGTCCATCGTCTTCATGCTGATGTTCATTCTGGTTGCCGTGTCGACGATCTGGATGCACCTGGCCATTCGGCGGATGGAACGGGCAAAATACCCCGAGATGGCAGCCGACACATCGCTGTCGGATGTTCCTGAAAGCCCGCTGGCCCGGCCTGCGCAGTAACACCTATCTGGTGGGCCGCCCAAGGCCCGCCGCAACACCATCCCGAAAGGAGAAAACCTGTGGGACAAGACCTGAGAAACTGGAATGTCGAGGACGAGAGCTTTTGGGCCTCAAGCGGCAAATCCATCGCAACACGCAACTTGTGGATATCAATCCCCAGCCTGCTGGTCGGCTTTGCCGTCTGGCTGTATTGGGGGATCATCACGGTCCAGATGATCAACCTCGGCTTTGCCTTTGACAAGTCCGACCTCTTCACCCTCAGTGCCATTGCTGGTTTGACCGGCGCGACCTTGCGAATCCCCTCGACCTTTTTCATCCGCATCGCGGGGGGCAGAAACACCATCGTCTTTACCACCGCGTTGTTGATGATTCCGGCGGTCGGGACCGGGCTTGCGCTGCAAAACCCGGATACGCCCCTCTGGCAGTTTCAGGCACTGGCCTTTCTTTCCGGTATTGGCGGCGGGAATTTCGCCAGTTCCATGTCCAATATCTCGTTCTTTTATCCCAAGAAGGTACAGGGCTATGCGCTGGGAATGAATGCGGGCCTGGGAAATTTCGGTGTGACCACCATGCAGATCCTGATTCCGCTGGTGATGACCTTTGGCCTGTTTGGCGGAAGCTCGCGCACGCTGGTTAACACATCGGGCACCCTGATTGGCAAGATCCCCGCCGGGACCCAGACCTATATCCAGAACGCGGGTTATATCTGGCTGATCTTCCTGATTCCTCTGGCGATCGTTGGCTGGTGGGGCATGAACAACATCCGGGATGAGCATGTTTCACCCCGCATCCCCGGGCCTCTCGGGGCGTTTGCCATCATGACGTTCATGCTTTTGATCGGGTTTTTTGCTGCTGGCGTTGGTCTGTGGCTGATGCTGCCTGCCAAGGTTGGTGGCTCGGGCTGGAATGTGGACAAGCTGATTGTCATTCCCCTTGTTATCGGAACAACCGTTGGGCTGCTCTATCTGATCCCCGGTTCGGTCGGGCGCAACCTGTCCCGGCAATACAAGATCTTTGAAAACAAGCACACTTGGGCGATGACCATCATCTACACCATGACCTTTGGTAGCTTTATCGGCTATTCGGCCGCCTTTGCTCTGGCGATCAAGGTGGTGTTCGGCTTTCAGCATCTGGTCGTCAACGGTGCGCTGACCCACAACACGCCCAACCCGGCCGGGCCTTCGGCGTTGATGTATGCTTGGATGGGGCCGTTCATCGGCGCCCTTATCCGTCCCGTCGGTGGCATGATTGCCGACAAGATGGGGGGCGCGAAAGTCACCCATATCATCTCGGGGATCATGGTGGTGTCCACCATCGGCGTCGCGTGGTTCCTGCAAAAGGCCTATACCTCGGCAACGCCGCAGGACTATTTCCTGCCCTTCATGATCCTGTTCCTGATCCTGTTCACCGCGACGGGTATCGGCAATGGCTCGACCTTCCGCACGATTGCGGCGGTGTTTGACAAAGAGCAGGCCGGTCCGGTGCTGGGCTGGACCTCGGCGGTGGCGGCCTACGGGGCCTTTATCATCCCCAAGGTCTTTGGCGAGCAACTGAAATTGGGCACCCCGGAAAACGCGCTTTACGGTTTTGCCGTCTTCTATGCTGTCTGCATCGTCATCAACTGGTGGTTCTACCTGCGCCCCGGCGCCTATGTGAAGAACCCCTGATTTGCAGGCCGTAAAATCCCCGTGCCGGCGTCAACGGGCGCCGGCACCCCTGACCCTCTTTGGAGAACGATAATGAGCCATCTTCTGGACCGCCTGAATTTCCTGAAAAGCACCCGCGTCGGGACATTTGCCGATGGCCACGGGCAGACCACGATTGAGAACCGCGACTGGGAGGACGTCTACCGCAATCGCTGGCGCCACGACAAGATTGTGCGCTCGACCCACGGGGTGAACTGCACCGGGTCTTGCAGCTGGAAAATCTACGTCAAGTCCGGCATCGTCACCTGGGAGACCCAACAAACCGATTACCCGCGCACCCGGGCGGGCATGCCCAATCACGAGCCGCGCGGTTGTGCCCGCGGTGCCAGTTACAGCTGGTATCTCTATTCCGCGAACCGGGTGAAAACGCCCCTGATCCGCGCGCGACTGCTGAAAAGCTATCGCCGGATGCGCAAGAACAATTCCCCGATCGAGGCCTGGAGCAAGCTGCAAAGCGACCCCATCCTGCGCGCCGATTACACCTCGACTCGCGGCAAGGGTGGATTTGTTCGCGCCGAGTGGGACGAGGCGGTCGAGATCATCGCCGCCGCCAACGCCTATACGGTCAAGACCTACGGGCCGGATCGTGTGGTCGGATTTTCTCCGATCCCGGCGATGTCCATGGTCAGCTATGCGTCCGGTGCGCGCTATCTCAGCCTGTTGGGCGGGGCGTGTCTCAGCTTTTACGACTGGTATTGCGACCTGCCCCCGGCCAGCCCGCAGACATGGGGCGAGCAGACCGACGTGCCGGAAAGCGCCGACTGGTACAATGCAGGTTTTTTGTTGCTCTGGGGTAGCAACGTGCCGCAGACGCGCACGCCGGATGCGCATTTTTACACCGAAGCACGCTATCGTGGGGCAAAATCTGCTGTCATTTGCCCGGATTACTCCGAGGCCGCCAAATTCGGCGATATCTGGCTGGCGCCCAAACAGGGTACCGATGCGGCTGTGGCCATGGCCATGGGCCATGTGATCCTGCGGGAATTCCACCTCGATCGGCAAACCCCCTATTTCAGCGACTACGCCCGGCGTTATACCGATATGCCGATGCTTGTGCGGCTTGATGAACAGGACGGGCGTCTGGTGCCGGGTCGGCTGCTGCGGGCAGCGGATTTCGACGACAAGCTGGGGCAGCAAAACAATCCTGAGTGGAAAACCATCGCCCTCGACCGCGAAGGCGGTAATCCCGTTGCGCCCAATGGCTCAATCGGCTTTCGCTGGGGCGAAAAGGGGAAATGGAACCTTGAACAGAAATCGGGCGACAAGGATGTCGATCTGCGCATGTCGCTGGTTCTGGAGGAAAACCACGATGCGGTCGTCGGCGTTGACTTTCCCTATTTCGGAGGCGCTGCCAGCGAGACCTTTGCCAAGACCGACCACCCCGAGATCCTGACCCGCAATGTGCCGGTGAAAAAGCTGAAGCTGGCTGATGGCGAGGCCTATGTGGCCACGGTGTTTGACCTCTTTTGCGCGAACTACGGCCTTGACCGGGGCCTTGGCGGCGATTTCGTGGCCAGCGACTATAACCAGAATACCCCGTTCACCCCGGCCTGGGCCGAGGCGATTACCGGGGTGCCGCGCGATCGGATTATCACCGTCGCCCGTGAATTTGCCCTGAACGCCGAAAAGACCGAGGGCAAGTCCATGGTCATCCTCGGGGCCGGTTTGAATCACTGGTATCACATGGACATGGCCTATCGCGGGATCATCAATATGCTGGCGATGTGCGGTTGTATCGGCAAATCCGGCGGTGGCTGGTCGCATTATGTGGGTCAGGAAAAACTGCGCCCGCAGACCGGCTGGATCCCGCTGGCCTTTGCCACCGACTGGGCGCGGCCGCCGCGGCACATGAACGGTACCTCGTTCTTTTATGCGCATACCGATCAGTGGCGTTATGAAACCCTGAAACCCGAAGAAATCCTGTCGCCCACCGCGCCAGCGGGCGACTGGAAGGACACCAGCCTGATCGATCTGAACATCCGCGCCGAGCGCATGGGCTGGCTGCCGTCGGTGCCGGCCTTCAAGACGAACCCGATGGAGGTTGCCAAATCAGCCAAGGCCGCCGGGCAGGACATTCCCGCCTATGTCGCCAGCCAACTGACCTCGGGTCAGTTGGAGATGTCGGCCGAGGATCCGGACGCGCCGGAAAACTGGCCGCGAAACATGTTTGTGTGGCGCTCCAACATCCTGGGTTCCAGCGGCAAGGGCCATGAGTATTTCCTCAAACACCTGCTGGGCACCGACCACGGAATTCAGGGCAAGGATCTGGGCGAAGAGGGCCAGCGTAAGCCGATCGAAGCAAAGTGGCACGACGATGCGCCGCGTGGCAAACTGGATTTGCTGGTCACGATCGACTTTCGCATGTCAACGACGGCAGTCTATTCCGACATCGTATTGCCGACTGCCAGCTGGTACGAGAAAAACGACCTTAACACCAGTGACATGCACCCCTTCATCCATCCGCTGCAGGCAGCTGTGGACCCCGCGTATGACAGCAAATCGGACTGGGAGATATTCAAGTTCATCGCCAAGAAATTCTCGGAAATGGTGCCGGGCTATCTGGGTGAAGAGACCGATATTGTGGCATTGCCGACGCTGCACGACAGCCCGTCCGAACTGGCACAGGATCAGGTGCGGGATTGGAAACAGGGCGAATGCGAACTGATTCCGGGCAAAACGGCCCCGGCATTTGCGACCGTGACCCGCGATTATCCCAATCTTTACAAGCGCTTTACCTCGGTCGGGCCGCTGATGGAAAAGGTTGGTAATGGCGGCAAGGGCATCAGTTGGGATACCAAGACCGAAATCGCGCAGCTGAAGGCCCTGAACGGCACCGTTGCCGAGGCGGGGATCAGCGAGGGGCAGGTCAGGATCGAAAGTGACATCGATGCCGCCGAGGTCATCCTGATGCTTGCCCCCGAGACCAACGGCGAAGTCGCGGTCAAGGCGTGGGATGCGCTGGGAACGCACACCGGGCACGACCACACCCACCTTGCCCGCGCCAAGGAGGATGAAAAGATCCGCTTTCGCGACATTGCCGCGCAACCGCGCAAGATCATCAGCTCGCCCACATGGTCGGGGATCGAGAGCGATGAGGTCTGCTACAACGCTGGCTATACCAACGTGCACGAACTGATCCCTTGGCGTACCCTTTCGGGGCGTCAGCAGCTTTATCAGGATCACCTCTGGATGCGGGCCTTTGGCGAGGGGTTTGTCACCTGGCGTCCTCCTGTTGACCTTAAGACCGTGACCGATGAGGTGAACATTTCGGCCCGCAACAACGAGCCGCATCTGGTCCTTAACTTTATCACGCCGCACCAGAAATGGGGCATTCACAGCACCTATTCGGACAACCTGTTGATGTTGACCCTGAACCGCGGCGGGCCGGTCCTGTGGATATCCGAGGTGGATGCGAAAAAGGCCGGGATTCGCGATAACGACTGGGTTGAGGCCTATAATGCCAATGGCGCTCTGGCGGCGCGGGCGGTGGTCAGCCAGCGGATCAAGGAGGGCACGTTGTTCATGTACCACGCGCAGGAAAAGATCGTGAACACGCCCGGCTCGCAGATCACCGGAAAACGCGCAGGGATTCATAACTCGGTAACCCGGGTGACGTTGAAGCCCACGCATATGATCGGCGGGTATGCACAGCTCTCCTACGGGTTCAACTATTACGGAACAGTGGGCTCGAACCGGGATGAATTCGTGATCCTGCGCAAAATGGAAAAAGTAGACTGGATGGACGAGCCAGTCAAAACGGAGGCAGCAGAATGAAAGTCCGCGCTCAAATTGGAATGGTGTTGAATCTCGATAAATGTATCGGGTGCCACACCTGCTCGGTGACGTGCAAAAACGTCTGGACCTCCCGCGACGGGGTTGAATACGCTTGGTTCAACAACGTGGAAACCAAACCCGGCCTTGGCTATCCCACCGACTGGGAAAACCAGAAACGCTGGAATGGCGGCTGGGTCCGCAACCGCAACGGCAAGATACAGCCGAAACAGGGGGCAAAATGGCGGATTCTGGCCAATATCTTTGCCAACCCCAACCTGCCCGAGATCGATGACTATTACGAGCCGTTCGATTTTGACTATGACCATCTGAAATCGGCGCCGGAGATGCCAACCTTTCCCACTGCGCGTCCGCGCTCGAAAATATCCGGAGAGCGGATGGAAAAGATCGAGCATGGCCCCAACTGGGAGGAAATCCTTGGCGGTGAATTCGAGACACGCAGCAAGGATTACAACTTTGACGGTGTGCAAAAGGACATCTATGGTGAGTATGAAAACACCTTCATGATGTATCTGCCGCGCCTGTGCGAGCACTGCCTCAATCCGGCCTGCGTGGCGTCCTGCCCGTCGGGCGCGATCTACAAGCGCGACGAGGACGGCATTGTCCTGATCGACCAGGAGGCCTGCCGCGGCTGGCGCATGTGCGTCTCGGGCTGCCCTTACAAAAAGATCTATTACAACTGGGAAAGCGGAAAATCCGAAAAATGCACCTTTTGCTATCCGCGGATCGAAAGCGGTATGCCGACGGTCTGCTCGGAAACCTGCGTGGGGCGCATCCGTTATCTGGGGGTGATGCTGTATGATGCCGACAAGATCGAAAAGGCAGCGGCGGTTCCCGGTGAAAAAGAGTTGTATGACGCCCAGCTTGACGTCTTTCTTGACCCCAACGACCCTGAGGTGCAGGCTGCGGCCCGGCGCGATGGCGTCCCACAGGACTGGATCGACAGTGCGAAAAATTCTCCGGTGTGGAAAATGGCGATGGAGTGGAAGATTGCTTTTCCCTTGCATCCCGAATACCGCACCCTGCCGATGGTCTGGTATGTGCCGCCGCTCTCGCCGATCCAGAACGCTGCTGCGGCAGGCAAGATCGGTGTCGATGGCGATCTGCCGGACGTGAAATCGCTGCGGATTCCGGTGCGATATCTGGCCAATATGCTGACCGCCGGGGATGAGGCGCCAATTGTTGCCGCGCTTCAGCGGATGCTGGCGATGCGTGGGTACATGCGCGCCAAGACCATCGACGGGGTGGTTGATCTGGGCATTGCCAAGCGCGTCGGGCTAGAGCCCGCGCAAATCGACGAAATGTACAAGATCATGGCCCTTGCCGACTACGAAGACCGCTTTGTTGTGCCGACCACGCACCGCGAGTTGACCGAGGATGCCTATGATCTGCGCTCGGGTTGCGGGTTCACGGACACCAACCAATGCTCGACCGGCACCAGTGGCGGTAAGCTGTTTGGCAGTCGCAAATTCGTCGTTCCGACCGGGGGGGCACGCTGATGGAGGTGCGTCAGAAAACATGGAAGGCCCTGTCTGCGCTGCTCTGTTATCCCAGCGCTGAACTGAAAGAGGCTGCCCCTGAAATCGCCGCGATTCTGGCCGCCGAAGGGGTTATCTCACCGGCGGCGCAGGTTGCATTGAAACCATTGCTGCGCGACCTTCAGAAAAGCGATCTCTACGACCTGCAAGAGCGTTATGTCCTGCTGTTCGATCGCTCGCGCACGCTCAGCCTGAACCTGTTCGAGCACGTCCATGGCGAAAGCCGCGATCGGGGCCCGGCGATGGTGGATCTGCTGGAAACCTACCGGGCCGGCGGGTTTGATCTGGTCAGCACCGAACTGCCGGATCACCTGCCGATCCTGCTGGAATATCTTTCGACCCGTCCGATTGCGGACGCGCGCGAGATGTTGGCGGATGCGGGGCATATTCTGGCAGCCCTTGCCGAGCGTCTGCAACGGCGCGACAGCTGCTATGCCGCCGTATTTGCCGCCCTGGTCGAATTTGCCGATGTCCCGGAAGATGCCGAGCTTGTGCAAGACCTACTGCGCGTCAAGGAGGATGACCCCGAAGATCTGGCCGCGCTCGACAGTGTTTGGGAAGAGGCCGAAATAACCTTTGGCCCGGATCCCGGCGCGGGCTGCCCCGTGGGGCGCGAGATGCTTGCCAACATGGACCCCGTCATCAACCCGCCGTCCGCGGCCACCGCCCAAAACTGAGGAGGCGAAAATGAACCAGTTTTTCTTCGGAACCTATCCCTACATCGCACTGACTGTGCTGCTGATCGGCTCGATCGCACGGTATGAGCGGGACCCCTATACATGGAAATCCAGTTCCAGCCAGCTGCTGCGGCGCAAACAGTTGATGTGGGGCTCGATCCTGTTCCACGTCGGTGTTTTGGTGGTATTCTTTGGCCATCTGTTCGGCCTTTTGATCCCGATTCAGGTGTATGAGTTCTTTGGCATCGAGGCGCAGGCCAAGCAGCTTCTGGCAGCGACCGCAGGTGGAATCTTTGGAACGATGGCAATTATCGGCGCCCTGATTCTGGCGCATCGTCGGCTGATGGATCCGCGGGTGCGGGCAAACTCCAGCTTTGCCGACACCGGCATCCTGCTGCTCCTGATCGCGCAACTGGCATTGGGGTTGATCTCGGTGCCCTATTCGCTGTCCGAGCTGTCCAGCGGCGGTGTGATCAAGTTCATGGCCTGGGCCAATGGCATCTTTACCTTTGACCCCAACGCCGCCAGCCATATCCAGGACGTGGCCTTGATCTTCAAGCTGCACATCGTTCTGGGTCTAACCATCTTTATCCTGTTCCCGTTCACCCGCTTGGTCCACATGATCTCGGCGCCGGTGCGCTATATCTGGCGCCCCGGTTATCAGATCGTGCGCACCCGGCGCAAAAAGGCATAAGAGCGATGACCTCTCCTGTCATGCCGACCGTAACGGTCAATGGCGAAACGATCCCTTCGGCTGCAATTGCGCTGGAGGCCCAAAACCACCGCGTCCCCCGGGGCAAGCCGGGTCTGGCGTGGCGTGCGGCGGCCCGGGCATTGATCGTTCGGGCGCTGTTATTGCAGGCGGCGCAGGCGGCTGGTGTAATGGCGGCACCCGAGAAACTGGACGATGACCATGCCGAGACCGACGAGGATGCCCTGGTTCGCGCCTATCTTGAGGGGCATCTGAACCCTGCCCCCGTGTCTGATGCTGCGTGCCGCGCGGCCTATGAAAAAGACCCCGGGGCCTATCGCGCACCCGACCTTTACATGGTTTCTCATATCCTTTGTGCGGCGTCGCTCGACGATGCGGATGCGCGGCGGCAGGCCTCGGAACGCGCCGCGGCTGCCTTGGCAAAACTACGACGTGCGCCGGAAAAATTTTCCACGATTGCCAAGGAGCTGTCAGACTGCCCCTCGGGGAAACAGGGCGGTGTTCTGGGTCAGGTGGGGGTTGGCGATACCGTGCCTGAATTTGAGGCGGCCCTGTCCCTTCTTGCCCCCGGCGAGATTTCGTCAGAGCCGGTTGAAACGCGTTTCGGGTTTCACATCATCCGGCTGGATCAGGCCGCAAAGGGGCGTGTCTTGCCCTATTCTGCGGTTTCAGGCCGGATCCAGACGGCATTGGAAAAGGCAGGCTGGGTCACCGCCGCCCGTGAGTTGATTGAGGGCCTGATCGGTGGCGCTGAGATCACCGGCATCGACATTGCCGATCCCGCCCTGTCAGAGGTGGCTTGAGGCCACTCATGCAGTGAGAGGGAGACGGGGGGCAGCAGGCGAAATGGTGGCGGGGTAATCCCCCCATTTTTGATGGGGTCCGCTTGTAGAATTACGCGGCTAGTTTCAGTTTCATGGCAGGGGTGTTGGTGCCCCGCAGAGGCCTCTCAGGGCTTGTGACGATCTGCCTTGCGGCCTCTGTACTTAACCGTCAGTGTCAGATCGACGTCGTTTTCGTCATAGACCCCCAGAACGACCCCGCGCTTGCGGCTTTGGGTGCGCATTTTGATCAGCTGCGCTTCAGAGCGGGTGGTGCGCTGCGAGGGTCGACGGGCCCAGTCAAACAGATGTTGATAAAGTGCTCCAATGACATCCGCATGCGCGGCAGAATCGCCCAGATCATGGACCTCGTCAGGGTCGTTTTCCAGATCAAACAGGATCGGGCGAAAGCCGCCCTCGCAATGGATCAGTTTCCACTTTTTTGTCGCCACCATGAACATGACGGCGTCGCGCACGCCCAGCCCCAGATGCTCTGCGATGCCCGAGGCGGAATAGTCGTATTCGCTGATCGCGAACGTACGCGGCGGGGCGGATGCGGTTCCGTGCAGGATCGGCAACAGTGAGTGCCCCTCAAGGATATGCCCAGCCACCGAGCCCCCGGCAAAGTCAACAAAGGTTGGCGCCAGATCGATGGTTTCGACCAAGGCATCGCAAACGGTGCCGCGGGTTTTATCTGCGGCCTCCGAGGGATCATGGATGATCAGCGGGACCTTGACCGACGCATCCTGAAAAAAGGTTTTCTCGCCCATCCAGTGATCGCCCAGAAAATCTCCGTGATCCGAGGTCAGAACGATCATGGTGTCCTTTATCCGCCCGGTTTCCTCCATCCACGCAAACAGCCGCCCCATCTGGTCGTCGGCCTGCTTGATCAGGCCCATATAGGCGCCGATCACCTTTTCGCGCAGCTCGTCGCGGGCGAACGCGCGGCCGATTCTGGTGTCCATGAAGGCGCGCAGCACCGGATGGGCGCCTTGATATTCCGGCCCTGTGCGCACCGGCGGAAGGATGTGTTCGGGGCCGTACATGTCGTGATACGGGGCGGGAACGATATAGGGCCAATGCGGTTTGATATAGCTGAGATGGCAACACCACGGTGCGCGGGCCTGCTCCATGAAGGCGATGCCGCGCCCTGTCATATAGGGGGTTTCGCTGTCCTCCTCGCGTATGTTGGCCGGTTCGCCTGCATTTTGCATGAACCAGCCGGATAGCACGTTCCCGGCGTCATCCAGCCCGGAATTGGCAAAGTCGTGCCAAGGGTTGTCGCTGTTATATCCCTTGGCGCGCAGCCAGTCGTTGTAGGCCAGAGCTCTATTAGGGTCATAAAAGCCGTCCGGGCCTTCGGGGCGCATCCCGTCATCGCGTTCAAACACGTCAAACCCGCATTCTGCCACCCGAGCCCCGATCAGGCTGTCGGGCTCCAGCCCAAGTCGCGCCATCCCTTCGGCGTCGGCGCGCATATGGGTCTTGCCCACCAGCCAGCATTCCATTCCGGCGGCACGGAGGTGATCGCCCATGGTCATTTCGCCCACTTTCAGCGGAATGCCGTTCCACGAGGCGCCGTGGCTGTGGACATAGCGTCCGGTATAGGTGGACATGCGCGAAGAGCCACAGATCGGCGATTGAATATAGGCGCGCGAGAAACGCACGCCACGCGCCGCCAGCGCGTCGATATGTGGCGTGTGCAGATGTGGATGCCCCGCGCAGCTCAGATAATCCCAGCGCAGTTGGTCGAACATGATGAACAAAATGTTGCGCGCGCGGCTCATGAGACTGCCTCTAATAAGTGTGCCCGGCGGGCTGGATGGCTGCGGGTGATCGGCCCTGATCGTCTTTCATCTCCACGCCGTGGTTCTGCGCCCGGTTTCATGCGGGTTTCTCCTCTGAAAACAGATGATTGGCCCCAAGAACGCGCCATTCCGGATCAAGGAACTGCAGCCGCGTCAGTGACAGGTTGTCGATGCTGAAGGACAGGGCTGCGCGGGGCTTGATCCCGGCGGCGTGTTGCAGTTGCGTCAGGATCACTCCGAAATGGGCGACCGCGATGATATCGGCCCCGGGATGTGCGTGGTTGACCTCGGCTACGAATCCGGCGACCCGGGCGGCGGTGTCGTTCCATGATTCACCGTTGGGTGGGCAGGTCTTGCCGGGGTTTGACCAATAGGCCCGGGCGCGCGCCGGATCCGATTTTGCAATGTCCTGAAAGGTGCGGCCTTCCCAATCGCCGAAATTTATTTCGCGCAAGGTTCTTGCATGGGGCAGGCGCTGTCGCTTTGCCTGAATGGCGTCGGCTGTTGTGACCGCGCGTGTCAGGTCAGACGAAACCACAAGCGCCGTCTTTGGCAACGCGGCGTCAAGGCGGGCAAGGGTGCCGGTGTCCGACAGGTCGGCGGGCAGGTCGGTCCACCCGATCAGCCCCTTGTGATGGGTTGGACCGTGGCGCACCCACCACCAGGTTGTTGCCGGGCGGCGTGTTGCCGAGACGCGTGTCATGTCCGGCCCTCCGGCAGCGCGCCTTTCAGGACCATGGGCAATCCGGCGATGACAGCAACGACCAGTCCCGCCTGCGCGGCGACAGACTGGTTCAGCTGGCCTTGCAACGCTTGGAATTGGCGTGCCAGCGCGTTCTCGGGGATGCCACCCGTGCCGACCTCGTTGGTGACCAGAACGAGGGGGGCCGGGCAGCGCCCGATGGCCTCCAGCAGATCGGTCGTGGCCCTGTCAATGTCGCTACCGGCCAGCAGATGGTTTGTCAGCCACATCGTCATGCAGTCAACAAGGCCAACGGCATCAGCGGGCAGGTGTTCGATCGCCCCGGCCAGATCAAGCGGGCTTTCCTGCGTTGCCCAACCTGCTCCGCGAGCCTGCTGGTGCCGGGTGATTTTGGCCTGCATCCCGGCGTCTCCTGCGGTCGCGGTGGCGATGTAGTGGCGCGGACGCCCGGTGGCTGACACAAGGCCCTCCGCCCAGCGGGATTTCCCCGAGGCGGCGCCGCCGATAACCAACGATAGAGGCTGCAACTGCACGATGACGATCCTTTGCCATGCCCTTGTCATGGGTGTTCTGCCATCGGGCTACACCGGAACACCGGCCAAGCGCAAGAAAACCGCACTGAAAAAAGACGCATGGCGATGGCCTTCGGTGCTTGCCTCTGCTTCGGGCTTGGGCAAAACTGCGGGGGCATGGAAAAGGGGATATTCAATGCTGGCAGGTCAACGGATATTGCTGGTTATCGGCGGCGGAATTGCCGCCTACAAGTCGCTGGATCTGATCCGAAAACTCCGCGCCCGCGGCGCGACGGTGACGCCGGTTCTGACTGCCGCTGCCGAGGAATTCGTAACGGCCTTGTCGGTTGCATCACTGGCGGGGGAAAAGGTTTACCGGGCCCTTTTCGATCTGACGGACGAGGCCGAAATGGGCCATATCCAGCTGTCTCGCGCCGCCGATCTGGTGGTGGTTGCCCCGGCAACGGCCGATCTGCTGGCAAAAATGGCGCAGGGTCTGGCCAACGATTTGGCCAGCACGTTGTTGTTGGCCACGGACAAGCCGGTTCTGGTGGCACCGGCGATGAATGTGCGTATGTGGCTGCATCCGGCGACGCAGCGCAACGTCATGACACTGCAAAAGGACGGTATCGGTTTCGTCGGGCCGCTTGACGGGGATATGGCCTGTGGTGAGGTCGGCCCCGGGCGTATGGCCGAGCCGCTCGCGATTGTCGAGGCGATCGCGGCCGCTCTTGGCGCCGGGCCGTTGGCGGGGCGACGGGTTCTGGTGACCTCGGGGCCGACGCATGAGCCGATCGACCCGGTGCGCTATATCGCCAACCGATCCTCGGGCGCTCAGGGCAGCGCGATTGCCCGGGCGCTGGCCGCCCTTGGCGCCGAGGTCGTGTTCGTTACTGGTCCGGCGTTGGCCGCACGCCCGCGCGGGGTGACTGTGATCGAGGTGGAAACCGCGCGTGAAATGGCGGCAGCTGTGGCCGAGGCGATGCCGGTGGATGCGGCGATCTTTGCCGCGGCAGTGGCGGATTGGCGTGTGACCAAGGCAAAGGGGCAAAAGATCAAGAAGGACGTCAAGGGCAGCCTTCCTCAACTGCAATTCGCCGAGAACCCCGATATTCTGGCCCGCACGGCACAGATGAAAAAAGGCCGCCCGGATCTGGTTGTCGGCTTTGCCGCCGAGACCGACGACGTGGTCAAGAATGCTGCGGCCAAACGCCTGCGAAAAGGCTGTGACTGGATTATCGCCAATGACGTGCGTCCGGAAACCGGCATTATGGGCGGTCAGGAAAACGCCGTTACGGTAATTACCGAAACCGGGGTTGATGTGTGGCCAAGGATGGACAAGGAGCGGGTTGCCGCCAAGTTGGCGGAAAAGATTGCCGCATGTCTGCGGGGCGACCAATGAGCGCGACCATTCGGTTCACCTTGACGTCCGAAGCCGACCCGGCGCTTGTGCCGCCACGCTATGAAACCGAGGGGGCGGCGGGGGCCGATCTACGTGCCAACCTCGGGCCCGCCGAGCGACAAGACGGGGTGTTGCTGGCCCCTATGGCGCGCCTGCTGGTTCCGACCGGCCTGAAGATCGAGATCCCCGCCGGCTTTGAAGCGCAAATTCGCCCGCGTTCGGGGCTGGCCCTGAAACACGGGGTGACGCTGGCAAATGCGCCGGGCACGATCGACAGTGATTATCGCGGGCCACTGGGGGTAATTCTGATCAACCTTGGGGATCAGTCCTTTCGTGTCTGTCACGGCGCGCGGATCGCGCAGCTTGTGCTTGCTCCGGTGGTGCGGGCGTGCTTTTCCCGTCAGGATGCACTGAGTCCCAGCGCGCGCGGGCAGGGCGGATTTGGTTCGACGGGCGAGGAGTGATCCGCTGGTCCTCTGCTTTCCGACAGACAATTCGCGGATTCCGGCCCGCAGAGCTGGCTGATTGTCGCGGCGATTGCGGTTGCGGTTCTGGCCTGTGGCTGGCTATTGTCATGGCTCCAAGCAGAGGCCCCCCGAGATGACTCAGGATACCAACCCCGTGATTTTTTCCGAAACCGAGCTGGAGCGGTATGCCCGGCACATCATCCTGCGTGAGGTCGGCGGAGTCGGCCAGCAACGCCTGAAGGCCGCGCGGGTGTTGGTTATTGGTGCCGGCGGGCTGGGGTCTCCGGCGTTGTTGTATCTGGCGGCGGCAGGGGTTGGCACGATCGGCGTCATTGATGACGATGCGGTCAGCCTGTCCAATCTGCAACGTCAGGTCCTCCACACCGAACAGCGCATAGGCATGCCTAAGGTCCTCAGCGCCGAAAAAGGTTTGCAGGCCATCAACCCGCATGTGACAATTCTGCCCTATAACCGTCGGTTGGACGCCGATAGCGCGTCAAGGCTGATTGCCGATTTCGATCTGGTGCTGGACGGCTCGGACAATTTTGCCACTCGCTATCTGGCCAATGACGTTTGCGTCGCCCTTGGCAAGCCTCTGGTTGCCGGTGCGATCAGCCAGTGGGAGGGGCAGATCAGTCTCTATGACAGCAAGGCCGGAACGCCGTGTTACGCTTGCGTTTTTCCCGAACCCCCGGCCGAGGGTCTGGCGCCCACCTGCGCCGAAGCGGGGGTGATCGGGGCGCTTCCCGGTGTTCTTGGCGCAATGATGGCGGTCGAAGCGCTGAAATACATCACCGGCGCCGGACAGGTTCTGAAGGGCGAGATGCTGATCTATGACGCCCTTTATGGCGAAAGCCGCAAGATGCGCCTGACCCGTCGGGCCGATTGCAAGGTCTGTCAGGGGGGGCGTCAGGGCGCGTAAGGACAGGACTCAGGCGGCGGCCACGGGTTTGTGTGCAAGGCGTTGATGCCCCGGTGCCCCATACCAGAAGCCGTTGGAAAAGGGTGCCGGAATGTTCAGCGTTGCAAGGGTACGCTCGGCCTCGTCCGGGGACAGATCACCGGCAATGACCCGGTGAAAGATCCGGCTGATGGCGACCATGTCCTGCGTGTGCGGCACCAGGCGAACATGGGTGATCCCCATGTCGCGGATGTCCTCGAGTTCGGGTAGCAGGTTGACGTAGCTGTTGGACATCGTCTGGATGCCGTTGACGATCAGAAAATCCTCGGAGTCCAGCGTTTTCAGCGGCATTCCGTCGGGGTCTTCCTCGCAGACAAACTGGCAATTGTCCTTGATGCGGTTGTGGGCACGGGCGTGATAACAGCGGGCTGACAACGCCAGTGAGGCACGACCGAACACCTGCACCTCGGTCGTGACCCCCAGCGACTTTGCCGTTGCCGCCAGAATTGCCGCCGAGGATGCGGGCAGTTCTGCGGGCAGGCTGAAATGGGTTGCTCCGAGGCCGGCCAGATAGGCCATGGTGGCCTCGTTATAGACATTCATTAGGGGACCGACACGAAAGGGCCGCCCCTCCAGATGCCAGAGGGCTGAACTGTCGTTGATTTCCAAAAGCAACTCTGAGGGGGCACAGTAACTGGCGATCATCTTGCGCTCGCGGGGCAACATGACCTCGGCCAGCGTGGAAAAGACCACGGTTTTCCCGCCTCGGGTCAGGCGCTCGGCGACGGTGTCGTAGTGCTTTTCAAAGAAGGGCGCGCGTTTTGAGCAGATCACCTCACCGATATGGACGACATCTACCGGCGCTTCGTCCGCGATGCGGGCGTAAAAGTCCAGCTTGGTTTGGGCGTCCCAATGGAAGGGGATCGGTGCGATTGTCAGTTTCATCAGCTCGCTTACCGCCATGTCTTGCTTTTGAAGGCGCCTTCGGTTTGTTTTTGCCCCTCGGTCAGGGCGATCAGCGCGGCAATTTCAGGGTCATTCCCGGCCATGATGCTGTCCACCGCCTTGCGAAAAGCACCGACCACCTTTTTCACATAGGCTCGTGACCGCTGGCGCCCCTCGATTTTCAGCGCCGTGACGCCGGCGCTCATCAGGTCGGGAAGCAGCGCCGACAGGTTCAGGCTGATCGGCTCTTCAAAGGCATAATACGGTCCCTCATGGGCTGCCGCCTGATAGCGCCCCTTGCAGATCGTCGGGTAGCCGGCATTTTCCGAGCACGAAAAACAGTCGATCGTGAATGCCCCCAGCCGCGTCGTCATGTTGCCGGCGTCATCGCGGATATATTGCACATCTGCGGCGGGCGAGCAGACCCCGTCCATATTGGTTGAAAGTCCGGTGATATAGTTGGTCAGACTGCAGCGCCCCTCGACCATCAGCCCGTGGTTGCCAAAGATGAAGGTTTCCACCTCGCAGGGGATTGCAGCCGCCATGTCGCGGATCTCGGGCACGGTCAGGATGCGCGGCAGAACGACCCGCTTAACGTTGAATTCACGGCAGTAAAAGCGGATTGCTTCGGGGGTCGAGGCCGCGGCTTGCACCGAAAGGTGCAGACGGATGTCGGGATGCGTCCGGTGGATATAATCGGCAACCCCGATGTCGGCAACGATAAAGGCATCAACGCCGATCCGCGACCCGGCATCGACGGCCTCTTTCCACAGATCGACCTTGCCGGCGGGCGGAAATGTGTTCACAGCCAACAGCACCTTGGTTCCGTGGGCATGGGCCCCCGCGACGGATTTCTCGAGTTCCGGCACTGTAAAGTTCAGACCCGGAAAATTCCGCGCATTGGTGGCATTCTGAAAGCCGCAATAGACCGCATCGGCCCCCGCATCGACCGCGGTTCGCATTGCTGACGGGGTTCCTGCGGGGCAGACCAGTTCAGGACGGATCATGATTTTGCCCTCGTCTTTCGTTCATGCGGCGGAAACCGTTCAGGGTCATGCGCCCGGGTGGGCCGAACATCGCGGCGACGTCCTCGGCGATGCTGTCGTCCACGTCATCCAGCGCATTGCGCAGGCATACGACTGCCTCGGTGTTGCCGGTGATCGTAAGATCGCGGGAAAAAAACAGCGCGTCTCCATCGAGGTCGCTGTCCACCAGCATCAGAAGATCCAGAAATCCCCCGGTGATGCGGGCGTCATGGGGTGGGATGTTGCGCCGTGAACAGGCTCGCAGCAACAGGTCATTCGGGTCGGGCCTGAGCAGCAGGACAAATGGCAGGTTCACCGGATCAATAACAAAGCGGGCGCGCAGATGCGGGCCAAGCCGCCCGAACATGTCAGGATTTTTGCGCGCGACCCGGGTTACGATCCGGCGCAGGATCGGTTGCAGCAAAAACAGCGGCAACGGTGGCAACAGGCGTACAACCCGTTGCCCCAGACCCGATATGGTTGCGGGGTGATCAGCATGTGTCATGCCCTGCCGATAGCACCGGGATCAGGGGGTAAACATGATCGAAATCAAGAACGGCGGTAATTTTTCGGATATCCCGCGCTCCCCGGTGGGGCGCTGCAGGAAGGTCAGGGTCCGGGGGCCGTTTTGCCCTGCCGCCCGGGACCTTGCTGACAGGTTACTTGATCCGGGTAATCCGCTGCCAGAGCGTGCCGCCGACGTATTTCCCGATGACGAAATAGAAAATGACGATGGCCGCGGCGAGCAACGCCGTCTTGCCGCCCAGGAATGACGAGTGATTGAATTTTGCAATGGCATATCCGGCGACGAAGAATACCGTGAAAAAATCCAGAAGGAAGGCGCCCGCGGCGCGGACGTTTGAAACTTCTGTTTCGTCTTGTGTTGTAGAGTCTGACATTTCGATACCTGTATTTTGCTGCTTGTTGTTGTTGTGACGCGCCTTTTGCCGACGCGCGTTCAGTTTGCCTTAATAAATATGGCAAAATTATGCCGGTTTTTCAGATTGTTTGTGACTGTTGCCTGCTCCGCTCGCCAAGGCGCGCAGGAAATGCTGGCGTTATCCGAACGGATTGTGGCATTAGGAGCTAAAAAACCGCCCAAGGATCAGGTGAATTTTCTGAAGAAGCGGGTTTCGTCAAACATCTCTTCCAGCGTTTCCATACGATCGCGCGTCTTGTCCCATGTGCGCTCTTGCACCGCTGCCAGCAGGGTCTCGACAAACAGCATGGGGACAATGGCGCTGTCCCATGCGCTGGGTACCTCGATCCGGCTGGCAAAGACCAGTTCGGCGAATGTGCTGACCGGAGATTGCCACTGATCGGTGAACAGGATGATCCGCGCGCCCTTTCTTTTTGCCATCTCGGCCAGTTTCAGGGTCGCATTTTCATAGCGGCGGACATCGAACACGACCAGCACATCCCCGGTTTCAACATTCAGGAGGTCATGCGGCCAGGCGTTCGAGATCGACTGGATCAGGGCGACCTCTCGGCGGATTACTTGCATGTGCAAAAAGAAATAATCCGCCAGCGCCCGGGTGATGCGCCCCCCGACGATATATGTCGTCCGCGAGTCATCGGCCAGCAGGTCGGCGGCGGCTTCGAAATCTCTGGTCTCGATCTGCGCCAGAGATTGGCGGATATTCTGCGTGGCCGCCTTGGTGAAACGGTTGAGGATATGCTCGTCGGGGGCCTGGGCCGCCCAGCTTTCGTGCTTGGCAATGGGGTTTGATATCTTTGCCTCGACCTCTTGTCGCAGGGCGTTCTGGAAATCGGGGAAGCCGGAATAGCCAATCTTGTGCATCATACGCACGACCGTTGGGGTCGAGACATTGGCGTTCCGGGCCACATTGGTGATCGAACCAAGCCCGGACACCGGGTAGTTTTCCAACAGTGACCCGGCCAGTTGACGCTCGGCCCGAGTGAATGTGTCGTTGAGCCGCGTCAGGCGTTGGAAAACCGTATCGGGTGTCTGGGACATGCTGCCTCCTGAATAGACTATATAAGGACAGGCCAAGGACGCGTGAAGAAATAATTTCAGAAACCGGATTGACAAGTCAGGTATTCTTGAAGAATTCTTTTCATAATTCTCGGTGACAGAAAGTCAAATCGCAACGATTCTCTTAAAGAGGTAATCATGCTGCCAGCAGATCAGGGTCGCGCCGGGGCCGAGCCGCCTGTCGAGGTCGTCCGGCCTGATGCCGCCACCCCGGTCGTTCTGGTGTGCGAGCATGCGTCCAACCGCTTTCCCGCGGAGTTTGGCGATCTTGGTATCGGCCCCGAGGTTGCGCGCAGCCATGTCGCCTGGGATCCCGGCGCGCGGGCCGTTGCAGTTGCGGTCTCGGAGGCAATGGATGCGCCGCTGGTGGCCAGCACCGTCTCGCGTCTGGTTTATGATTGCAACCGTCCGCCAGATGCGCCCGACGCCATGCCGGCCGAAAGCGAGATTTTTGAAATTCCGGGCAATCGCAATTTGGACCAGGCCGAGCGGAATGCGCGTATCCGCAGCGTCTATATGCCGTTCAAAACTGCGCTGGAGGCCCAGATCAGGCGCGCTGCAGGGGCTCGGGCATTGGTCACGATCCACAGTTTTACCCCGGTTTACCGCGGCGAGACTCGTCGAACCGAGATTGGAGTTTTGCACGATACCGATAGCCGTCTTGCCGACCTCTTGCTGGCCAGTGCTGCGCGTCACACGCCGCGGCTGGTCGAGCGCAACGCCCCCTATGCTCCGGCGGACGGGGTGACGCATACCCTGCAACAACACGCCCTGACGGCGGGTTTGCCCAATGTGATGCTCGAGATACGCAACGATCTGATCGCATCACCGGCACAACAACAGGCCTTGGCCGCGATGCTGACCGGCTGGCTGGCCGAGGCGCTGGGGCAGCTGGGTCTGCAAGTCAACACAAACCCCAAGCGCGGGACAGGAGGATAGACGTGCCAACATTCATCGTAAGATATGTGCGCATCATCGATGCGATGAACTATCGGATCGGTCGCGTCATGATGTATGGAATATTCGTCATGGTCGGGGTCCTGCTGTGGTCGTCGTTCTCGAAAACCTTTTTTCAGCCGTCGCGCTGGACGCTGGAAATTGCGCAGTTTTCGCTGGTTGCCTATTACCTGCTGGGCGGACCCTATTCGATCCAGCTGGGGGCTAATGTGCGTATGGATCTGTTCTATGGCAGCTGGTCCACCCGGCAAAAGGCGTGGGTCGATGCCTTTACGGTCTGGTTTCTGGTCTTTTATCTTGGTGTCGTTCTTTACGGGGCGATCGGATCGACGGCCTATGCGCTGGGCTATTTTGGCGACAGTCCAATTACCTTTTTTCGCCACCTCATCTATAGCTACATCACCGGCGGCGCTGAGGCGGCGGGCAAGCTGCTGGGTTATGTCGAGCGCTCACCCACGGCCTTTCGCCCGTATCTGTGGCCGGTCAAGACATTGGCCAGCATCGGGATATTTCTGATGCTTCTGCAGGCGATCTCGGAATTTTTCAAGGATGTCGCGACCCTGAGGGGGATCGATTTGCGCGCCGATGAACCGGCCGCCCAACAGCGCGGGGAGAGCGTCTGATGTCTTATGACATGATCGCCATTTTCATGTTTTCCAGCATGATGCTGATGCTTCTGACCGGCCAACGCGTGTTTGGCGCGATCGGTGCAGTGGCCGCTGTTGCCGCGCTTGCCCTGTGGGGGACGGGGGGCTCGGACATTCCGTTCTCGGCGGTCATGAAGCTGATGAAATGGTATCCGTTGCTGACGCTGCCGATGTTCATTTTCATGGGCTATGTCCTGAGCGAATCCAAGATAGCCGATGACCTTTACAAGATGTTTCATGTCTGGATGGGCCCTGTGCACGGCGGTTTGGCTATTGGCACGATCGGCTTGATGGTGCTGATCTCGGCGATGAACGGTCTCAGCGTTGCGGGCATGGCAATCGGCGCCACCATCGCACTGCCCGAACTTTTGAAGCGGGGGTATGACAAACGGATGGTCACCGGGGTCATTCAGGCGGGCTCGAGCCTGGGGATTCTTGTGCCACCATCGGTCGTTCTGGTGCTTTATGCGATGATCGCGCGCCAACCCGTGGGCCAGTTGTGGCTGGCCGGAGTCATTCCCGGGCTGGTGATGGCGGGGATGTTCATTCTCTATATTTACGTCCGGTGCAGGATAAATCCCGAACTTGGCCCCACCCTGTCCAAGGAAGAGCGCGACAAGGTTCCCATGCGTGAGCGCCTGCGCCTGCTGCAGGCGGGCCTGTTACCGCTGATTATTTTCTTTGCCATGATGTTTCCGTTCGTCAAGGGTTGGACCTCGCTGACCGAAAGTTCGGCTTTGGGGGCGATGACAGCTTTTATGGCAGCAGTCCTCAAGGGGCGTATGAACCGGCAGGTGTTTGAAAAATCGGTCCGCAGCACGCTGGCGATTTCCTGCATGTTTATGTTCATCATTCTCGCGGCCATGGGCTTTGGCGCGGTGTTTGACGGCTTGGGCGCGGTCAAGTCCATCGACCACCTGTTTACCGATGAACTGGGCCTTTCACCATGGACGATCCTGATCCTGATGCAGCTTAGCTTTCTGGTCATGGGGACGTTTCTGGACGACACCGCGATGCTGGTGATCGTCGCACCGCTTTATATCCCGCTGGTGCATCATCTCGGGTTCAACCTGATCTGGTATGGCGTGCTTTATACGATCACCACGCAGATTGCCTATATGACTCCTCCCTTTGGCTATAACCTTTTTCTGATGCGCGCCATGGCGCCACCCGAGATCAACATGCGCGACATTTACGGTTCGATCATTCCGTTTGTCGGGGTCATGGTGCTGGCGCTGGCCTTGAACATGATTTTTCCGCAAATCGCGCTTTGGCTGCCGAATTACATCTATTTCGGGGGCGGCCATGGTTAATCAGAACTCCGTTGACGGAGCGTGCAGACAGGCAATGACCTGAAATCATAACCCAACAAGGAGAGTTATCATGACTTCCAGACGCAAATTCTTAACCTCAGCCGGGATCGGCGCCGCGGCCACGCTGGCGGCGCCGGCCGTCATGGCCGCCGGGCCCAAGATCAAGTGGCGCCTGCAAACCTATGCCGGCCCTGCGTTGGCCGAACAGGTGATCACCCCGATGGTGAAAAAATTCAACGCCATTGCCGGCGATGAAATGCAGATTGAACTGTTCACCTCGGATCAGCTTGTGCCGACAGGCGAATTATTCCGGGCAATGCAAAAGGGCACCATTGATGCGGTGCAGTCGGATGACGATAGCATGGCCAGCCCTACAGAGGTCACCGTCTTTGGCGGTTATTTCCCGTTTGCCAGCCGTTACAGTCTGGATGTGCCGGTGCTGTTCAATCAGTACGGGTTGGACAAGATCTGGAAAGAGGAATACGCCAAGGTCGGGGTCAAGCATATTTCGGCGGGGTCTTGGGATCCGGCCAACTTTGCCACGCAGAAACCGATCCGCTCACTCGATGATCTGAAGGGTCTCAAGGTCTTTACCTTCCCGACCGCCGGTCGCTTTATGGAGCAATTCGGCGTCGTGCCCGTGACCATCCCGTGGGAGGATGCCGAGGTTGCGTTGCAGACCGGCGAACTGGACGGTCTGGCATGGTCCGGTATCACCGAGGATTACACCTCGGGCTGGGCGAACGTCACCAAATACTTCCTGACCAACAACATTTCGGGCGCCTGGATCGGGCATTTCTTTGCCAACATGGACCGCTGGAATGAACTGACGCCGCGCTTGCAGACCCTGCTGCAGGTGTGCATGAACGACAGCCACCTCCACCGGCAGTGGTGGTACTGGGGCGGCGAGGCTTCGCTGCGGGTCAAAGGCACCAAACTGAAGCTGACCACGATCCCGGATTCCGAGTGGCAGACCGTGGAGGATGCGGCCCACAAGTTCTGGGAGGAAATTGCCCAGCAATCCGAGTTGAAGGCCAAGGTCGTTGGCATCATCAAGGATTACAACGCGACGATGGTCAAGGCGGGTCGACCCTATCGCTATGGCTGACCGCCAGTTTGATCTGATCGGTTGACGAATCACTGGAAAGGGGCCTCTCTCGACGGGCCCCTTTCCCCTTGCAAGACAAAGGAACTCTGATGACCTCCCCTACGACAGCCCCCCTTTCTTTCGATGCGCTGAAACTGGCGGTTTCCGATGGCAGTATGGACACGGTTCTGGCCGTGATGGTGGACATGCAGGGTCGGCTGATGGGAAAGCGCTTTGTTGCCCGGCATTTCATCGACAGCGCCTGGCACGAGACCCATTGCTGCAACTACCTTCTGGCAACGGATCTGGAAATGGCCACACCTGACGGCTATGCCTCGACCTCGTGGCAGGCTGGCTATGGCGACTATGTGATGAAGCCGGACCTTTCCACCCTGCGCCCGGTGCCGTGGCTGGAGGGAACGGCGATGGTCCTTTGCGATGTGCTGGATCACCACAGCCACCAGCCGATCTCGCACAGCCCTCGCGCGGTCCTGAAGCGCCAGATTGCGCGGCTTGAGGCGCTGGGCCTTGATGCAATGATGGCAACCGAGCTTGAGTTTTTTCTGTTTGAGAAATCCTTTGATGAAATCCGCGCCGGGGGGTTTCGTGATCTTGCCCCGATCAGCGCCTATAACGAGGATTATCATATCCTCCAGACCACCAAGGAAGAGGGCATTATGCGCCCGATCCGCAACCATCTATACGCCGCCGGAATCCCGGTTGAAAACACCAAAGGCGAGGCCGAGGCCGGGCAAGAGGAGCTGAACATCCGCTATGGCGCGCCGCTGGCAACCGCCGATAACCACACCATCGCCAAGCACGCCGTCAAGGAAATCGCCTGGCAGCAGGGCCATGCCGTGACGTTCCTGCCGAAATGGCACCATGATCGTGTCGGCAGCTCAAGCCATGTGCATCAATCGCTGTGGCAAGACGGCAAACCGTTGTTTTATGATGCGGACAAGCCCCACGGCATGTCGGATTTGATGCGTCATTATGTGGCCGGTCTGATCAAATACGCCCCCGATATGACGGTGTTTCTGGCGCCCTATATCAACAGCTACAAACGCTTTCAAAAAGGTACATTTGCCCCCACTGGCACGGCGTGGTCTGTGGATAACCGCACCGCCGGGTTCCGCCTGTGCGGCGAGGGGACCAAGGCGGTCCGGATCGAATGCCGGATCGGCGGATCGGACCTTAACCCTTATCTGGCGATGGCCGCGATGCTGGCGGCGGGCCTTCAAGGGATCGAGGAAAAACTGCCGCTTGGCGATCCTTTGACGGGCGATGCCTACGCGGCCAAGGCGGTTGACCACATACCCGGAAATCTGCGCGATGCGGCCGCGGCGCTGCATGGCTCGACCATGCTGCGCGCGGCGTTGGGGGACGATGTTGTTGACCATTATACCCGTTGCGCGACATGGGAGGTCGAGGAATTTGACCGCGTTGTCACCGATTACGAGGTCGCGCGCGGGTTTGAACGGGCGTGACTGCGGTGTTGGGCATGTGTGACATCCAGACTGTGACCAGCGCGCGCGGTGCGATAAATTCCGTTTATTTCAACGACCCCGATGGAAACTTGATCGAGGTCTCCTCATACGACAGGAGTCTGACGTGAACACATTGAAATGTATCTCTCCCATTGACGGGTCGATTCTGGTTGAACGCCCGCTGCTCTCGTCTGATGCTGCGGCTTTGGCCGTCGCAAGGGCGCGCGCGGCACAAAAAGACTGGGCGGCCCGCCCCTTGGCGGAGCGCGTTGCGCTAGTGATGAAAGGGGTTGAAAATGTCGGTGCGATGAATGATCTGATCGTGCCGGAGCTGGCAAAACAGATGGGTCGACCGGTGCGCTATGGGGGCGAGTTTTCAGGCTTTAATGAGCGCGCAACCTATATGGCCGAAATCGCCGAACGCGCCCTTGCCCCGATCGAGGTTGAGGAAAGCGATAGTTTCAAGCGCTATATCAAGCGTGTGCCGCATGGCGTCGTGATGGTGATCGCGCCGTGGAATTATCCGTTTATGACAGCGATCAATGGCGTGGCGCCGGGCTTGATCGCGGGCAACTCGGTGATCCTGAAAATGGCCAGCCAGACGCCGCTGGTGGGCGAGCGCATGGCCGAGGGTTTTCACGCCGCGGGCATTCCTGAGGACGTGTTTCAGAATCTCTTTATCTCGCACGATACGACCGGCAAACTGATCGGCGCGGGGGCGTTCAATTTCGTCAATTTCACCGGCTCGGTCGGTGGCGGGCGGATGATGGAACACGCCGCTGCGGGCACCTTTACCGGCCTTGGGCTGGAGCTGGGCGGCAAAGACCCCGGTTATGTCATGGACGACGCCAACATGGAGGCTGCAGTTGATACGCTGATTGATGCGGCGATGTTCAACTCGGGTCAGTGCTGCTGCGGTATCGAGCGGATTTATGTCGCCGAGAGCCGCTTTGATGAGTTTGTCGAACGGGCTGTGGCCTTGGTCAACACCTATAAGCTGGGCAATCCGCTAGAGGTCGAAACGACCATGGGACCGATGGCGCAGACGCGCATTGCCGATGAGGTGCGCGCCCAGACCGCTGAGGCGATTGCGGCAGGTGCGCGCCCCCTGATTGATCCCGCGCTATTTCCCGCCGATACCGGCGAGGGACCATATCTGATGCCGCAGATTCTGGTTGATGTAACGCATGATATGCGCGTGATGCGCGACGAAAGCTTTGGCCCGGTCGTGGGAATCATGCCAGTCAAGGATGACGCTGAGGCGGTCGCCCTGATGAATAATAGCGAATTCGGCCTGACGGCTTCGTTATGGACGGGTGATATGGCGCGGGCCGAGGCGATTGGCGACGCGATTGAGACCGGCACCGTCTTCATGAACCGGGCCGATTACCTCGATCCCGGCCTGTGCTGGACCGGCTGCAAGAACACCGGTCGCGGCGGCAGCCTGTCGGTTCTTGGCTATCACAACCTCACACGTCCGAAATCCTATCATCTGAGGAATATCTGAATCATGAAACTTGTCGGAAACTGGTCATACCCTACGAACATCCGCTTTGGCGCGGGACGGATCGCCGAAATTGGCGATGCCTGCGCCGAGGCCGGGATCCAGAACCCCCTGCTGGTCACCGACCGGGGGCTTGCAGAACTGCCGGTGACGAAAAAGACGCTGGACCTGATGGCGGCGGCCGGTCTGGGGCGGGCGATTTTTGCCGATGTCGATCCAAACCCCAATGAAAAGAACCTTGCCGCCGGCGTTGCGGCCTATCATGCCGGGAAACATGACGGGGTGATCGCCTTTGGTGGCGGCTCGGGGCTGGATCTGGGCAAGATGGTGGCCTTCATGTCGGGCCAGAACCTGCCGGTCTGGGATTTCGAAGACGTGGGTGACTGGTGGACGCGGGCGGACAGCGATGCAATCGCGCCGATCATCGCGGTGCCGACAACCGCGGGAACTGGGTCTGAGGTGGGGCGCGCAAGTGTCATCACCAATTCCGAGACCCATGTGAAGAAGATCATCTTTCATCCCAAGGTTTTGCCGACAATCGTGATTGCGGATGCCGAGTTGACGGTCGGAATGCCCGCGTTCATCACGGCTGGCACCGGTATGGATGCCTTTGCCCACAGCCTTGAAGCGTATTCAAGCCCGCATTTCCACCCGATGAGTCAGGGTATCGCCCTTGAAGGGATGCGGATCGTCAAGGATTATTTGCCGCGCGCCTACAAGGATGGCGCCGACATCGAGGCGCGCAGCCAGATGATGGCTGCGGCGATGATGGGGGCAACGGCGTTTCAAAAAGGCTTGGGGGCAATTCATGCCATCAGCCACCCGCTGGGTGCGGTCTATAATCTGCACCACGGCACCACCAACGCCGTGGTCATGCCGCCGGTTCTGCGGATGAACCGCGTGCTGATCGAAGAGCGGATTGCCCACGCCGCCGATTACATGGGGATCGCCGGTGGCTTTGACGGGTTTTACGACTATGTGATGGCGCTTCGTGCCGAGATGGGCATTCCCGAGACCCTCAGCGATATGGGAGTTGGGCGTGATCGTCTGGACGAATTGGTCAACATGGCGCTGGCCGATCCCAGCTGTGGTGGCAACCCGGTCACGATGACGGCGGAAAACACCCGCGCGTTGTTTGAGGCCTGCCTTTAATGCGTTTCGAAACGCTGTCGTAGATCGAAGACGGCAGTTGAGTTCGACCGCGGACGGGGGGCTGCCTGCCCCCCGGCACCCCCCGGGAGTATTTGGCAAAGAAGAAGGCGCGCTCTGGCCGTCGGGTTATTTGGGAAGCGTGCCCTCGATACCTTGAACGTAAAAGTCCATATTTGCGAGGGTTGCATCATCGGCCACCTCTCCTGCCTTGAGCCAGGTTGACCCATCTTGCTTGTTGATCGGGCCGGTAAAGCTGTGGAGCGTTCCCTTGGCCAGCCCCTCCTTGATGGCATTTGCCGAGGCTTTGACATCCGCTGGGATGGCATCGGAAAACCGGCCGATCTGGGTCATGCCCGGACCAATCCCGTCCCATGTGTTTTTGGATGTCCACGTTCCGTCCATCACAGCCTTGACCCTCTTGACATAATAGGGGCCCCAGTTGTCGATAATCGCGGATAGCTGGGCGTGGGGGCCGAATTTTTTCATGTCGGTTGCCTGACCGAAGGCATAGACGCCTTTCTTTTCGGCGATGGTCATGGCGGCGGGGCTGTCGGTATGCTGCATGATGATATCAGCGCCCTCTTGAATCAGCTTGTTGGCGGCATCCGCTTCTTTGCCCGGATCAAACCAGCTGTGGACCCAGATGATCTTGAATTTTACTTTGGGGTTTGCGGCTTTGGCGGCCAGATAGGCGGCATTGATTCCACGCACGACCTCGGGGATGGGGACCGAGGCGATATAGCCGATGATGTTGGTTTTGGTCATCTTGCCGGCGATATGGCCGATCACGGTTCGACCCTGATAGAAACGGGCGGAATAGGTAGAAATGTTCGGGCCGCGCATATAGCCGGTGGCGTGTTCAAATTTCACATCGGGGAATTTTTTCGCAACCTTTTGAACCGCACGCATGTAGTCAAAGGAGGTGGCAAAAATCAGTCTGGTTCCCGACAGAGCCATTTGCGTCATGACTCGCTCGGCATCTTTTCCGGCCGGGACGCTTTCGACATATGAGGTCTGGACCTTGTCGCCAAAGGCGGCATCAATTGCTTGGCGTCCGACGTCATGCTGGTGGGTCCAGCCAAGGTCTCCAACCGGGCCGATATAGATAAAGCCGACTTTCATGGGTTCAGCTGCGGCGGAGCTTGTTATGAGGCCCAGCGCGAGCGTTGCGCCCAGAGCGATCATCTTGATTAGGCTCATGTCTTGTCCTTCCTGTTCAGGCCTCCTCGTTCGGGGGCGAGAGGCCTGTGCTGCTGTTGCCTTTTGCCGGTGTGCGGTGCAGGCCGTTGCACTGCCACCAGATCGGTATTCTGGTTTGTTCTGGTGATATCTTGACCAGCCCGGAGATCATTGCAAGACAAGATCTGATCCGGTGGCCCGAGATCGATATGCCGGAATGGGCGGCCTGCTTGTGGGCGGGCATAAGGCTACGCAACCACCGGGCTGCATGTCACATCGCAAGTTCCGCCGCAGGGGCACCCATTGCCTGTTGTGTGTTGCTTTCGCGTGCCAGAACGCAGGCAACCCCCAGCGCGATGGCTGTTGGCGATTTTCCGAGATCGGGCTGGCCGATGGGGCAGGTGATGCGGGAAATCTGTGCGCTGCCGTGCCCCAGTTTTCCCAACCGCGCACGAAACCGCGCCCATTTCGTGGCTGATCCGATCAGGCCGGCGCTGTGAAACCCGTGGGCAAGGATCTGGTGGCAGATTTCCAGATCCAGCGCATGGCTGTGGGTCAGAACCAGATGGCGCGCATCATGCGGGGCGTAGCGGACCAATCGGGACGGGTCTGCGGCCACCAGCCTAGTGACACCCGGGGGGATGTCGGCGGGAAAGCGGGATTCGGTGCAATCAACCCAAGTGATGTCAAATCCCAGCCTTGGCAGCAGATTGACCAGCGCCCGGCCGACATGCCCGGCGCCGTAGATCCAGATCGGGGGACGGGCGGGCGCGATGTCTTCGGTCAGGTGCTTAGGGGTGAGGCCGGGTTTTTTGTGTGTTGCTGCCTCAAGCGGTGGACCGCTGCGCAGAGGGCGGCTGACCCGCGTTGTCGATTGCGCCAGCTGGCAAAGGCTGACCTCTTCGGTAGGGCCGAACCTTTCGGTCAACAGCGTGACCGCGCCGCCGCAACATTGGCCCAGAGCTGGGCCCAGCGGGATGCGGTTGAGCGTGCGCCACCACGGCCCGGCAGGTGCGCCGGGGCGCAGGGCCTTGCGGGCCGTGGCCAGCGCCTGAAACTCCAACGCGCCGCCGCCGATCGTGCCATGCTGACCGTCTTCCCACACCAGCATTTCCGCGCCTGCTTCGCGGGGGGTTGAGCCGGAGGTGTCGGCCACCAGCAGCCGGGCAACCGGACCGTGGCGGGATATGGCATCGCACAGGGCGTCAAGGTCAAAGCTCATGCACCCTCCCGCCCTTGTTGGGCCTTGATCGCAAAGAGAATTCGTTCCGGCGTGGCCGGCGCATCCAGAGCCGGATAGCTGCGCCCGTCGCCGCAGGCCGAAATTGCGTCTGAAATCGCCATGAACACCGATGTGCCCAACATGAACGGAGGCTCGCCCACCGCCTTTGAGCGATAGATGGTTTTCTCCTGATTGAGGCCCTTGTCCCAGAGATGGACGTTGAACTCTGCCGGGCGGTCCGAGCATGCGGGAATCTTGTAGGTTGACGGCGCGTGGGTCAGCAGACGGCCCTTGTCGTCCCAGACCAGTTCCTCGGTTGTCAGCCAGCCGGTGCCCTGCACGAACCCGCCTTCGACCTGACCAAGGTCCAGCGCCGGGTTCAGCGAGCGCCCCACATCGTGCAGGATATCGGTGCGCAGGATCCGGTTTTCGCCGGTCAGGGTGTCAATCACCACTTCGCTGACAGCGGCGCCATAGGCAAAATAATAGAACGGTCGTCCCGACCCTTTCAGGCGGTCCCAAGCAACGTCGGGAGTTGCATAAAATCCGGTTGCCGACAGAGAGACACGGTTTTGATAGGCGCGTGAGGCGACCTCGGCGAAACTGAGGGTCTCGTGGCCGGAAATTCGGACCTGCCCGTCTTCAAAGCGGATATCCTGACTCTTGACTGCGTATTCGCCCTTCAGAAAGCGGATAAGGCGGTTGCGCAGCTGATCGCAGGCCGCCTTGACGGCCATCCCATTGAGATCCGAGCCGCTTGAGGCGGCGGTTGCCGAGGTGTTGGGCACTTTTGCGGTGTCGGTTGCGGTGATCTTGATGGCCGTAAGCGGCAGACCAAAGGCGCTGGCCGCGACCTGGGCGACCTTGGTAAACAGGCCTTGTCCCATTTCCGTGCCGCCGTGATTCAGGTGAACCGAGCCGTCGGAATAAATATGCACGAGCGCGCCGGCCTGATTGAGGAATGTCAGGGTAAAGGAAATCCCGAATTTCACCGGGGTCAGGGCAATCCCCCGCTTCAGGATCTTGTTTTCGGCGTTCCATTTGGCAACCGCGCGGCGCCGTTCGGTGTAATCTGCGGTTTTGGCCAGGGTTGCGACCATCTCGTTGATGACGCAGTCGGTGACTTCCATGTGGTAGGGGGTGGTCTCTTTTGCAGCGTCGCTCATCGGGCGGTAGTAATTGACATCGCGCACCTGTTTGGGGTCCTTGCCCAGCTCGTGGGCGATGTGGTCGATGACCCTCTCGATTCCCAGCAGACCTTGCGGGCCCCCAAACCCCCGGTAGGCGGTGTTCGAGACCGTATTCGTACGCAACCGATGCGACGTGATCCGGGCGTTTTCCAAATGATAGGCGTTGTCGGCGTGCAGCATGGCGCGGTCGGCAATGGCCAGCGTCAGATCCTGCGCCCAGCCGCCGCGACAATATTGGGTAAAGCTGACCCCGGTAATGCGGCCCTCGTCACTGAAACCGGCGATGTAGTCGATGCGGAACTCATGTCGTTTGCCGGTGATGATCATGTCATCGTCCCGGTCATAGCGCATCTTGACTGGCTTGCCCGTCTGTTGCGCGACAATAGCGGTTGCGACGGCCAAGGCGTTCCCCTGACTTTCCTTACCGCCAAATCCTCCACCCATGCGCCGGACTTCGACCCGCACGCTGTTGAATGGCTGGCCGAGTGCGCCGGCGACTTTGTGCTGTATTTCACTAGGGTGCTGCGAGGAGGAATGGATCAGCATGTCGCCCCCCTCCTGCGGCAGCGCCAGAGCAACGTGGCCTTCCAGATAAAAATGCTCTTGCCCGCCGATCTCGATCTGTCCTTCGATGACATGGGCGGCGCAGGCGATGGCGGCCTCGGGATCGCCCTTGACGAATTCCAGCGGCGGCTCGAACGCCTGTCCCGCTGCCAGCGCGTCGTCGATGCTCAGGATCGGGGTCTGCTCGGAATAGTCGATCCGGGCCAGACGGGCGGCCTTGCGGGCGGCCATATGGCTTGTTGCGACCACCAGAAAGACCGGCTGGCCCATGTAATGGATAGTTCCGTCTGACAGCAACGGTTCATCATGTGCGGCGGCCGAGACATCGTTGTCGGCCGGCAGATCAAGCGAGGTCAAGACCTCGAGAACGCCATCCGCGGCACGCACGGGGTCAAGGTCCATGGCCTCGATCCGCCCCCGGGCGATGGTGGACAAGCCAAAGGCCAAATGCAGCGTGTCCGCTGGAGTGGCAAGATCGTCGATATAGCGCGCCGCGCCAGTCACATGCAGACACGCAGCGTCATGGGGCAGGGGTTTGCTGACGCTCATGGGGTGACCTCCAGAATTCGGGTCGATGCGCGACCCTCGCTCTGTTCGGCAAAATAGCGCAACAACAGGTTGCGGGCGGTTTCCAGACGGTAGGCGGCCGAGGCCCTCATATCGTCAATCGGGGAAAAATCGACATCAAATGCCGACAGCGCCGCCTCGATAGTGGCGGCGTTCCACGCATTGCCGACCAGCCGGGATTCAACGGTGGCGGCGCGTTTCGGAGTGGCGGCCATCCCACCAAAGGCGATACGGGCCGTTGTAACCACGCCATCGTTAACGTGGATATTGAAACAGCCGCAGAGCGCCGAAATGTCCTGATCGAACCGCTTTGAAATCTTATAGCATCTCAGCGCGTCGGTTTGGCGAGGCACCGAGACGGCCTCGATGAATTCGCCCGGCTCGATGTCCTGCTTGCCATAGGCGATAAAGAAATCCTCCAGCGGGATCTCGCGCCGGGCGGTCCCGCGCCTCAGATGCAGTGTCGCCCCCAGTGCGATCAACGCCGGCGGCCCGTCTCCGATGGGGGAGCCATTGCCGATGTTGCCGCCAAGGGTGGCCGCGTTTCGCACCTGAACCGAGCCGTAACGGCGTAGTAGCTCGGCCAGATCAGGGTGGAATTTACCGATTGCGTCCTGCACCTCGTTCATCGTGGTTGCCGCACCGATGCGGACGCGATTTTCGTCAACGCTGATACCCTGCATGTCCGCGACCTGACCGAGAAAGCAGACCTTGCCAAGTGAGCTGAGACGTTTCGTGACCCACAGACCGACATCGGTTGCCCCCCCGATAAGTGTCGCATCGGAGTTTTCCAGAAACCAGCCGGCCAGATCTTGACTGCTGCGCGGGGCAAATATCTGCGCTTCTGCAGGGGGGCGTGCAGCGGATGACGTGAGGGCGGCCAGCTTATCGATATCAGTATCCAGCCATGACGCGTCCGGTGCCTGCGACGCAGCCTCGGCGGCGCGGATGATGGGGGCATAGCCCGTACAGCGGCACAGATTTCCGGCCAGAATGTCGTTGAAATTCTGCGCGCCGTTTCGATGGGCAACTGCCAGAGACATCACGATTCCCGGTGTGCAAAAGCCGCATTGGCTGCCGTGATGTTCGACCATTGCTGCCTGCACCGGGTGCATCTGGCCTTCGGGGCCGCTGAGGCCCTCGACTGTGCGCACCGCCTTGCCATCAAGCTGTGGTAGGAACAGGATGCAGGCGTTCAATGCCCGGTGGCGAATCTGGCCGTCCTCGAAGGCGCTGACCATGACCGTGCAGGCCCCGCAATCGCCTTCGTTGCATCCCTCTTTCGTGCCGGTCAGGGCGCGACTTTCGCGCAGCCACGCCAACAGGGTGCGGGTTGCCGGAACCTTCGCAATCCGCACGGTCTCTCCATTCAGAAGAAACTGAATATCCATGTCTCAGTTTATCCGCCGCCTTCTCTTCATTCAGCCGATTGCAGCTTTGCCCGATGCGACGTAAAACAAAACTGCGGCCTCCCTGATGTCATGCCCCCTAGCAAACCAGACCATATGCCCTGTGGCAAGGTTTTTGTCAGCTTCCTCGATAGGTTGAATAGCCAAACGGCGACAACAACAGAGGCACATGGTAGTGGGTGGCTTCGCTGATGCCAAAGCGAATGGGAATGATGTCCAGAAATCTTGGCGTGGGCAGGGTCGGGTCAAGGCTCGCCAGATAGGCCCCGGCGTGAAAGCGTAGCTCATATTCGCCGATCAAAAAATTGTCGCCCGCCAGCAGCGGCTCAGCGGCCCGTCCGTCGGCGTTAGTGGTGATATCGGCAAGTTTCCCCGGCTTGGGGTCCAGACGAAACAGCTCGATCCTGAGGCCAGCCGCCGGATTGCCGGTGGCGGTGTCCAGAACATGTGTGGTCAGGCTGCCCATGTGGGTTCTCCTTTATAATCCGGGGCCACAGCAATCCGGTTGACTCTGACACGCCCCGCTTGACAGATCAGCAAACTGGCGCTCGTTGGCGGGATTTGCAAGGTGCAATCTTGCGGGTTTCGGTGCTTTCGCCCCGGTTTGAAACGGACTAGACTGACCGAATGACACCTTCCCCGCGATTCATACACCTGCGTTTGCACACTGAATATTCATTGCTCGAAGGGGCAGTACGAGACAAGAAACTGGCGGCGCTTTGTCGGGAAAACGCCATGCCTGCGGTGGCGGTTACCGATACCAACAACATGTTCGCGGCGCTGGAATTTTCGGTCACGGCGGCAGCGGCCGGGGTGCAACCGATTATCGGTTGTCAACTGGATCTGGAATATGGCGCCCCCGCACAGATCGGTGCGGCGCCCCCCGCCCCCCGCCCCATCGTCCTTTTGGCGCAGACCGCGACCGGTTACGGCAATTTGATGAAGCTGAACTCGGCGGCCTATCTTGACAGCCAGAGCGGCTTGCCACGGGTTACGATGGCGCATCTGGCCCGCCATGCCGAGGGTCTGATCTGCCTGACCGGCGGTGCCACAGGGCCGCTTGGCGCCGTTCTGATCGAGGGGCATCGGGACCGGGCAGAGGCGCTGCTCGATGGGTTCAAGACCCTTTTTCCTGATCGTCTTTATGTCGAGCTTCAGCGTCACCCCGGCGAGGACGGGCGCTATACCCGGGCCGAGCAGATGACCGAGCGCGCCCTTGTCGAGATGGCCTATGCGATGGATCTGCCACTGGTCGCCACCAATGATGTGCATTTCCCGAAACCCGAGATGTACGAGGCCCATGACGCCTTGCTCTGCATCGCCGATGGGGCCTATGTCGATCAGCAGGAGCCGCGCCGGCAGCTGACGCCCCAGCATTATTTCAAATCGGGGGCCGAGATGGCCGCCCTGTTCGCCGACCTGCCCGAGGCGATTGAAAACACGGTCGAAATCGCGCGCCGCTGCGCCTTCAAGGTGGAAAGGCGCAAGCCGATCCTGCCGCGTTTCGCCGATGACGAGGTTCAGGAACTGCGCCGTCAGGCGCACGAGGGGTTAAAGGCGCGCCTTGCCGTCATTCCCCATGCGGCGCCCGTGGAAGAATACGAAAAACGGCTGGAATTCGAGCTGGGCATCATCGAAAGCATGGGTTTTCCCGGTTATTTCCTGATCGTTGCAGATTTCATCAAATGGGCTAAGGACCACGATATTCCGGTGGGGCCGGGGCGGGGCTCGGGCGCGGGCAGCCTGGTGGCCTATGCGCTGACGATTACCGACCTTGACCCGCTGCGCTACAAGCTGCTGTTCGAACGCTTCCTCAACCCCGAGCGGGTGTCGATGCCCGACTTCGATATCGATTTCTGCATGGATCGCCGCGAAGAGGTGATCGAATATGTGCAGCGGAAATACGGCCGTGAAAAGGTTGCCCAGATCATCACCTTTGGCGCGCTTCTGTCCAAGGCGGCGGTGCGCGATGTGGGGCGCGTTTTGCAGATGCCCTATGGGCAGGTCGATCGCCTGTCCAAGCTGATCCCGGTCGAGGGGGTCAAGCCGGTCAGCATCGAAAAGGCGCTTGCCGAAGAACCCCGCCTGCGCGAAGAGGCCGCCGCCGAAGAGGTGGTCAACCGCATGTTGACCTATGCCCAGCAGCTCGAGGGGCTGTTGCGCAATGCTTCGACCCACGCCGCCGGCGTGGTCATCGGTGATCGGCCGCTTGATCAGCTGGTGCCGCTTTACAAGGATCCGCGCTCCGACATGCCCGCAACCCAGTTCAACATGAAATGGGTCGAACAGGCGGGGCTGGTGAAATTCGACTTTCTGGGCCTGAAAACCCTGACCGTCATCAAGAACGCGCTGGATCTGCTGAAACTGCGCGGGGTTGAGGTGGATATCGGCCATATCCCGCTGGACGACGAAAAAACCTATCAGCTCTATGCCAGCGCCAAAACCGTTGCCGTGTTCCAGGTTGAAAGCAGCGGCATGATGGACGCGCTCCGCCAGATGAAGCCCACCTGCATCGAGGATATCGTCGCACTGGTGGCGCTGTATCGGCCGGGGCCGATGGAAAACATCCCCAAATTCTGCAAGGTCAAGAACGGGGTCGAGGAACGCGACCGCCTGCACCCCTCGATCGACCATATTTTGGACGAAACCCAGGGCATCATCGTCTATCAGGAACAGGTGATGCAGATCGCCCAGGAAATGGCGGGCTATACGCTGGGTGGCGCCGACCTGCTGCGCCGCGCCATGGGCAAGAAGATTGCCGAGGAAATGGCCAAGGAGCGTCCCAAGTTTGAAAAAGGCGCGATGGAAAATGGTGTCGACAAGAAAAAGGCCGCCGAGGTTTTCGATCTGCTGGAGAAATTCGCCAATTACGGTTTTAACAAGTCCCACGCCGCCGCCTATGCCGTGGTCAGCTATCAGACGGCTTGGCTGAAGGCCAATTACCCGGTCGAGTTCATGGCCGGCGTGATGAACTGCGATATTCACCTGACCGACAAGCTGGGGGTCTATATCGAAGAGGTCAAGCGCCTTGAAATTCCGCTGGTGCCTCCCTGCGTCAACCGCTCACTGGCCACGTTCTCGGTTGCGGACGGGCAGATCCATTACGCGCTGGGGGCGTTGAAAAATGTCGGCATCGAGGCCATGCGCCTGATTGTCGAAGGCCGCAAAGACACTCCGTTTCGCGATCTTTTTGACTTTGCCCGCCGCGTGGACATGAAGCGCATCGGCAAGCGCCCGCTGGAAATGCTGGCCCGCGGGGGGGCCTTTGATCAGCTTGACAGCAACCGCCACAAGGTTCTGGCCAGCATCGATGCGCTTACCGCGTGGTCAGGGGCGGTGCATGAGGAACGCGCATCCGCCCAAGGCGGCCTGTTTGGGGACAGCGGCGAAGACCTGCCCGAACCGCGCCTGCCAATGCCCGCGGACTGGTTGCCGGTGGAAAAGCTGGGGCAAGAGCATCAGGCCATCGGCTTTTATCTGTCGGGTCATCCGCTGGACGATTATCAGGGGCCGCTTAAACGCAAGAATGTGCTGACCCTGAACGAGCTGCGCCAAAAGGCCGAAGGCGGCCGTGTTGCTGCCAAACTGGCCGGGACCGTTGCCGGTATGCAGCAGCGCAAATCGGCGCGGGGAAACCGCTTTGCCTTTGTCCAGCTTTCTGATGCAACCGGCCTGTTTGAGGTAACGGTCTTTGCCGACACGCTGGAACGCTATCGTGACCTGTTCGTTGCCGGGGCCAACCTGGTGCTGGCGGTCGAGGCGGATCTGGAAGGGGACCAGCTAAAACTGCTGTGCCGCTCGGTGCAGCCGGTGGATGTGGCGGTGGCCGATGCCGCGGCGATGGGATTGCGGGTGATCGTGAACGATCCCGGGGCGGTTGCCCCGGTGGCGGCGGTCCTGAATGAGGTCCACAAGGGGCAGGCCTCGGCGGGCACCGGCCCGGTCAACATGTTGTTGATCCATCCCGATCTGCCCGGCGAGGTGGAGATGGCGCTGGGCCGCAGCTATGCCGTCAACCCGCAGATCCGAGGTGCCCTGCGCAGCCTGCCGGGTGTTGTCACGGTTGAGGAATTTTGATAAACACGCCCCAAAGTAATATTAAGCAGGGGAATTTTATGCTGGGCTGGAAAATCCTTCGTCACGCAATTGGTATGGTCTTAAGGAATATCAAGGACGCGATCAGGATCGGTTGGCTGTTGGTGCTGATTTCACTGGTGTTGTCCGCCCTGTCTACCCCGGCGTTCATAAAGGCCACGCAGCATCCGGATCCGACGCATCCGTTTGCCGCCTTTTCTCCCGGTTTTCTGGTGGCCGCGGTGTTTTCGTGGTTTGCATTTCTCTGGATCGCGGTTGCCTGGCACCGCTTTGTTCTACTGCAGGAGCGTCCGGGTCTGATTCTACCAGCCTTTCACGGGCGGCAAATCCTGTCCTATTTCGGCCGCGGGGTGCTGGTGGGGTTGATCCTTATCGCGGTTGCAATTCCGCTCGAAATCCTTGCGACCGTGATTGTCCTTCCCGGGGTGATGGCGTCGGGGACGGTACCGACTCCGGGCGCGGCGGTGCCCCTGGTGCTTATTGTCTCGGTGGTGATTCTGGGGGTGCCGCTTTCCTACATCTATTACCGGTTATGCTTAGTGTTGCCGGCTGCTGCCATCGGCAAGCCGCTGAGGCTGGGTCAATCATGGGCGATGACGAAAAAGGCAACAGGTGGAATCTGGTTGGTCGTGATTGCTGTCGTGCTGGTCTCGGTCCTGAACGGGCTGGTTAACCCGCTTCTCGGGTTCGGCCTCGGGGGGACGATCCTGCGCAGCCTGATCGGGTTTGTCCTGTTCCTGTTTGGCATCAGTTTCATGACCACGCTTTACGGATATCTGGTCGAAGGGCGCGAACTGGCCTGAGGGTTGCAGAGAGGTCTATGACCTACAGCATCGACGGCACCACCTGATCCGGTGGACGGTGGCCGTCGGCGAAGGTCTTGATGTTGATGATGACCTTTTCTCCCATCTCCAACCGCCCCTCCTCGGTGGCCGAGCCCATATGCGGCAGCAGAACCGCATTGTCCAACCCCCTCAGCCGCGGGTTGATGTCTGGGCCTTTTTCAAACACGTCCAGACCCGCCCCGGCCAGTTCGCCAGCGCGCAGCATTCGGGTAAAGGCGTTTTCATCGATCACTTCTCCGCGCGAGGTGTTCACCACAAAGGCGGTGGGCTTCATCAGCTTCAGACGCCGCGCGTTCAAAAGGTGAAAGGTCGAAGGCGTGTGCGGGCAGTTGATAGACAGGATGTCAACCCGGCTCAGCATCTGGTCGAAACTCTCCCAATAGGTCGCCTCCAGTTCTTCTTCGATGGCGGGGTGAACGCGCTTGCGGTTGTGATAATGGATCTGCAGGCCAAACGGGCGGGCGCGCCGGGCCAGCGCCGTGCCGATGCGCCCCATGCCCAGAATCCCCAACCGCTTGCCGCCGATCCGGCTGCCCAAAAGGGCCGATGGAGACCAGCCCTGCCAGTCGCCGGACTGCAACAGGTTCGAGCCCTCCTTGAACCGCCGCATCACTGTCAGGATAAGGGCCATGGTCATGTCTGCCGTATCATCGGCCAGAACGCCCGGTGTGTTGGACACCAGAATCCCCCGCTGTCGTGCCGTCTGCACGTCGATATGGTCGAAACCGGCGCCGTAGTTGGCGATCAGGCGCAGCCGTTCCCCGGCCTGAGCCAGCGCGCGCGCGTCAATCGTATCATTGAGGGTCGGCACCAGAACATCGGCTCGCTGCAGGGCGTCCACCAGCTGGTTATGGGTAAAGGGCGTGTCGCTTTCGTTCAGTTCGACGTCAAACAGCTCTTTCAATCGTGTTTCCACCGGCTCGGGCAGACGGCGGGTGACAATGACGCTCAATTTTTTAACGGGCATAAGATTTGAGTCCCCCATAGGGCCTAGATTTCCGGCCCCCATAGTGGCAAAAACAGCCGCAGGGGGAAAGGCGAAATACGTCCGCCTGCGCACAAGTTTCAGAACCGGGCGGCCTGCCTCGGCGCTGACCATTGAGGAGCGGATCGCACCTGTGAAAGGTTTCGTTGCAAAAGTTTTCGTCGTGCTTGCCCTGATCCTTGGCCTGAACGCCGGTGCAGGCCTTGTTCGGGCCGACAAGATTTCGGGCAGGGCCTCGGGCGCGGGATCCGTGATGCGGCGCGGGCCGGTGACCAATCTGCCTCTGCCCCGGTTTGTGTCGCTGAAATCCGACAAGGCCAACGTGCGCCGCGGGCCCAGTCTGAACCATCGGGTGGACTGGGTTTTCACCAAGGCGGGCATGCCGCTGGAAATCACCGCCGAATTTGGCAACTGGCGGCGGGTGCGAGACCCGGACGGGCAGGGCGGTTGGGTGCATTACTCGTTGTTGTCGGGTGTGCGCACGGTTCTGGTTGAAAAGGACTATACCCCGTTGCGGGAAAAACCGCGGGTTGGGGCGCGGCCAACCGCCTATGCCGAGCAGGGGGTCATCGCCTATCTTGGTTCATGCGCGGGTGGCTGGTGCAGAATACGTGCGAACGGGTATCAGGGCTGGGTTTTGCGCTCCGAGATCTGGGGGGTGCTGAAGCGGGACTTTAAGGCACCGCGATGATTTAAGTGGGGCTATGCCCTAGGACGGGGGGCGCAGCGGAAATCGTGCCTCGATCCGGGCCATCAGCTGATCGCGGGCCTGCCGATAGGCGTCAAGGCGCGCCTCGCGGGTGTTGCCAAGACCGGTGGGGTCGATGATCGGCCAGTACTCCACGTCCAGCGCGGCAAAGCGCGTGAACTCCAGCGCCCGGCGTTGACTGGCAGGGGACAGCGCGACGATCAGGTCATAGCTTTCCAGATCGTCACCCCATTCCACCATTTCGTCCATTGTGCGCACCTGATGACGGCCCAGTTCGATCCCCAGTTCCTGACAGACGGCGATGGCAAAGCCATCGATCTCTAGATCGTTTTTCACCCCTGCGGATTGTACATAGATCCGCTGACCGGCATGACGTTTGAGCAACCCTTCGGCCATTGGCGAGCGCACGGCGTTATGGTCGCAGCAGAACAGCACCGATCCGGGAAGGCCGTCTGCCACGCCGGTCACCCCTTGAAATGCAGGACGCAAATCAGCGTAAACAGGCGCCGGGCGGTGGCGGTGTCAACGATGACCTTGCCCTCCAGCCGTTCCTGCAGAACACGGCTGCCCTCATCGTGAATCCCGCGTCGTCCCATGTCGATGGCCTCGATCTGGCTGGGAGGCAAGTGTTTCACCGCGTCGAAATAGGCGGCGCAAATCTGGAAATAGTCTTTGACCACCTGCCGGAATGGCGACAGCGAGAGGTGAAACTCGACCACCTCGGCGCCGCTTTCGGTCTTGATGGCAAAAACCAATCGGCGTTCGCGGATGGAGAGGTTCAGATGATAGGGGCCGCTTGGCGCCTGTCGCCCCTCGATCAGAGGGAAGGCAAAACTGTTATCCTCGAGCAGATCAAAGATCGCAACCTTGCGCTCCTGATCAATCTCGGGGGTGGGAACCGGCAGGCCGGTGTCATCGATTTCCACGTGGCTGAGGCGGTCGGTTGTGGCGCTCATTTGTCGCCGTCCCTTGCATGCACCGCCGCATCCAGACGCAGGCGGACCGACAGGCCGTGTGCTTGCAGCCCTTCCGAGCGGGCCAGAACTTCGGCGGCCGGGCCAATGGTGGCCAGCGATCCGGGGGTCATTTCCGTCAGAGTTGTGCGCTTCATGAAATCCAGAACCCCCAGCCCCGAGGAAAACCGCGCCGAGCGGGCCGTGGGCAGGACGTGGTTTGGCCCGCCGACGTAATCACCGATGGCCTCGGGCGTGTAGGCGCCCAGAAAAATCGCGCCGGCGTCGGTAATCCGTTCCGACAGTTTCAGGGGCTCGGCGACACACAGCTCCAGATGCTCGGGCGCAATGCGGTTAGACAGTTCCGCTGCCGTTTCCAGCGAGTCCACGGTGATCACCGCCCCATAATCGCGCCAACTGGCCCCGGCGATGTCGCGCCGTTGCAGCGTTTCAAGGCGACTCTGCACGGCCCGGGCGACCGCCGCGCCAAAATCGGCATCATCGGTCACAAGGATCGATTGGGCGCTGGCGTCATGCTCGGCCTGACTGAGCAGATCTATGGCCACCCAATCCGGGTCATTGTTGCCATCGGCGATCACCAGAATTTCGCTGGGACCGGCAATCATGTCGATTCCCACATGCCCGAACACCCGCCGTTTTGCCGCCGCGACAAAGGCATTCCCCGGGCCGGTGATCTTGGCCACCGGAGCGATGGTCTCGGTGCCATAGGCCAGCGCCGCAATCGCCTGCGCGCCGCCGATCCGATAGATCGTTTCAACCCCGGACAGGCGCGCGGCCAGCAGAACCAGCGGGTTGACCACGCCATCGGGCGTGGGCACCGCGATCACCAGACGCTGAACCCCGGCGACCTTGGCCGGGATGGCGTTCATCAGGACCGAAGACGGGTATGAGGCCAGCCCTCCTGGCACATAAAGCCCCGCCGCCCGGACCGGCGTCCAGCGCCAACCAAGATGCGCGCCGCTGGTGTCCTGCCACATCGCATCGGCCGGTTTCTGGCGCTGGTGATAGGCGGTGATGCGCGCCGCTGCCAGTTCAAGCGCCTCGGCCTCGGCCTGAGGAACGCGGGCGATTTCGGCGTCGATCTCGTCGGCGGAAAAGGCCAGGGTTTCGGGGCTCAACTGCAGACGATCAAAGCGCGCGGTCAGCTCGATCAACGCCTGATCTCCGCGGCTGCGAATGTCCTTTATGATGTCGGCCACGATGGCATCGACATCCGGGTCAGCCTCGCGCTTGGTCGCCAGAAATGCGGTGAAGCGCGCCTGAAAATCGGCGTCGCGGCTGTTCAGAAAGACCGGCATGTTCAGTCCCTTTTGTCGTGGTTGGGCACTGCCCCCGATGGGGCGACATAGGGGCGGGTCACGTCGCTGAGGCTGACATCCAGACAGTCCACTTCAAGTGCGATTGCCCCGTCTCCGGCCAGCGTGATCTCGATCCGGCCTGCAGGAGAATCGCCGGGGATGAACTGGATATCAAGCAGCGATAGAACCGTCTGCTGATCGGTGCGCTCAATGCCGCTCGAAGCGACCTTCAGCACGTCATTGACCACCAGAAGCGCGCGCACGCGTTCGTAACGGCGGCGCTGTTTCTCGGCCTTGTCCCGATCTTCCCAACGAAACCTGTTCAGGAGCAGCACAAACCGCCGTTTTCCCGGCTGCCACTTCATTTCCGAGATGGGAAAAACCGCGTCCTGAACCAGCGCCGCGATAACCTTCAGGTCCTCGGCGTCCAGAGCCTGCAGACGAAGCGGGCGCTCGCTGCCATCCTCGAATCGTGCATCCTCAGTCATCTTGTGACACCCTCTCGATATTGGCCCCGCAGGCAGACAGCTTTTCCTCGACCCGCTCATAGCCGCGGTCGAGGTGATAGACCCGGCTGACCGTGGTCTCTCCGTCGGCGCCCAGCCCGGCAAGGATCAGCGACACACTGGCCCGCAGGTCGGTGGCCATCACCGGCGCTCCCTTCAGGCGCTTGACCCCGGTCACGGTGGCGGTGCCGCCGTGAACCTCGATATCCGCGCCCATACGCATCAGTTCTGGGGCGTGCATGAAACGGTTTTCGAATATCCGCTCTTCCAGCACGCTGACGCCCTCTGCCGTGCAGAGCAGGGCCATGATCTGCGCCTGCAAGTCGGTGGGAAATCCGGGGTGTGGCGCGGTTGTCACATCGACCGCCGAGACCCGGCCGTTGCGACGGCTGACAGTGACGCCCGCGGCGGATTCCGAGACCGCAATCCCTGCCTCGTCCAGCTTGGCTGCAAACGCCTCGACCAGATCCAGCCGACCGCCCTCCAGCGTGACACAGCCGCCGGTGATTGCTGGGGCCAGCATGTAAGTTCCCAGTTCGATCCTGTCCACCACCACCGGATGGGTTGCGCCGTGCAGGCGATCAACCCCCTCAATCACGATCTCGGCGCTGCCCGCCCCCTCGATATGCGCGCCCATACGGGTCAGGCAGTCCGCCAGATCGACGATTTCGGGCTCGCGCGCGGCGTTTTTCAAAACCGTTGTGCCCTTTGCCAGCGTCGCGGCCATCAGGATGTTTTCGGTTGCGCCGACCGAGACCAGCGGGAATTCAAAGGTCCCACCGCGAAGGCCCCGTGGCGCCCGCGCATGGACATAGCCCTCGACCAGATCCAGATCCGCCCCCAGGGCCTCCAGCCCGCGCAGGTGCAAATCCACTGGGCGTGCCCCGATTGCGCAGCCGCCGGGCAACGAGACCTCGGCCACGCCATCGCGTGCCAGCAGCGGGCCGAGGACAAGGATTGATGCGCGCATCTTGCGTACGATGTCATAGTCGGCGCGATGGCGGTCCGCACCGTGCGAGCTGAGGACCTGCACCTGCCCGTTCTGCAGGCTTGAGACCTCGACCCCCAACGATTCCAGCAGAGTTGACATCGTGCGGATGTCTGACAGGCGCGGCGCGTTGGTCAGGGTCAGCGGCTCTTCGCTGAGCAGGGTGGCGGGCATCAGCGTCAGGCAGGCATTTTTGGCCCCTGCAATGGGGATCGTCCCGTTCAGTTCGGTCCCGCCCGTGATCCGTATTGAGTCCATGTCATCCCTTGCCTAGCTGTCCTTGGACAGACCATTTCCCTTGCGCGCACGATCTTGCGCCTTGCGCCTGTGCAGATTCGCCCGAAGAGCCGCCTTCAGACGCTCTTCTCGCGTGGCTGCGGCCCCGGATGGACGCGTTCTGCCAGTTGTTTTTCCCGCACTATCTTTTGTCATGGGCCTTCTCTAGCCCAGCAGGGCGCGAGCGTCCAGATTGGGCTTGCGTCTCAGCGGAATTACGCTAAAACCGCGCTGCAACTGATCGGGCCGCAGTAGCTCAGTGGTAGAGCGCACCCTTGGTAAGGGTGAGGTCGGGAGTTCAATCCTCCCCTGCGGCACCAGAAAACCACATAAAAACAAACACTTGCAACAGTCCAGAATGCTGCTTTGCAGCAATTTACAGACTTTTACCGGGCCCTTCTGTACAAATTCTGTACAGTTTTTCTACTGAGTCACCATCGGCGCCGCGTGAGTCGAAGCCGGAGCCCTTTCAATTTCCCGAATAATCCATTCTTGGACCTCCACCTGCTTAGCGGCATCGTCCCAGGAGACACGCGCGCCGACGGTCAGGACCGCTGCGCTGGCCTTGGGCAGTTGAAACACCCCGGTGGTCGCGATTTCAACCGGGTCGCCGGCCGTCGCGCCGTATGCGGCGATGCCGAAGATGTTGCCGACGATCAGCGCATCGCCCGAGGCGACGCCGACCGGATTTGCTGCGCAGCACGTAAATCGTGCCGCTTGCCTCGTCCCCGTCAATTGTCTGATCAGAAAACAATGGTCCGGCTGTCGGTTCTGTAATACGGCGCCCGGCCTCAGCCGAAGATCAAACCCGTTGCACAGTTTGTGCCGAACCGGCGGCGCATGGCGCTGGTAGCTCGGCGGGCTGTCATCTCTCAGATACTTCTTGATCGTGTTCCGCGACAGTCCCGTCGCCCGCGCCACAGACCGGATGCTGCGCCCTTCAACCAGCACCCAGCGCCGGATCTTCGATACGCTTTCCATCAATATCACCTGCTCTTTCCTCCGCACAATTTTGCGCGGATGTTAACGAAACAGGTGGGTCAATTTTACTCGCTCATAACCCACCTAAGTGGGTCAGTTTTGCCCGCCGATTCACAACACGGACCGGGTTGAGCTGCGCCACGGTGACGCCGGCGAAGGCATCCGTTGCCGCCAGCGCCGCGAGCGCGTCGGTTGCCTGCGCCAGCGTCGCACCTTCGCCGTGGCGGTAGTTTTCGCCCAGCGGGCATTCGGCAAAGTCGATCACATCCACGTCGAAATGCACCACCAGCCTGTCAACGGGGCCAAGCAGGTCCAGCGCGCGGCGGGCTGCGGCGGCGGGGTCGGCCTGAAGTTCATCCAGGAACACCACCTTCATGCGCCGCCGGATCATCGCTTCGCGCTCAGAGTCGGAATTGGCGCCGACATGGCGCTGGCGGCGCGACTGTCGGCGGCGGGGCGCGCAAGGTGCTGCTGCTCGAGGCGGGCCCTAGGCGGTTTCCGCGACCACCTCTGTCGCCCGCCTGAGGATGGCGCATGCCAGTGAGCCAAAAACTGTCTACATCCTTTCTGACGAGCCCGTTTCATTCATTGTTGACCACAGACTGAGTTGGGACGATTTGCGCAGCGGCGGAAGCCGGGAAATGAAGTTGTTTGAGCGTTACAATGTTATCCCCCTTTCAGGGAAAATGCTCATCGAGATCGCACCCGAAGAATTCAAAACCCAAAAATCCGCCGAGAGGTGGATCGAAAATAACTACCCACCCGGCCAAGAGAATGGCACTTTCACCGTCGAAAACCAACGGGGGAGACGCACGCGATATATTGCCCCCCGCGGGTCTAGCGGCATTGCCGAGGCGCTTCAGGCTCTTCAGGATAAGCCCATAGCTTCGGTAAAAGGGGTTGAACACTGCCTCCACTTCGACGGGGCCCTTCACCGGGCCGCGAATGACAATGAACTTCCTGAATTTCTACGTGGAAAGATTTACATATATCAAAAAGTGGTATTTTAATCATGTGCTTAGACGCAATAATATGCTATATTACAGGGGACAAACAAAGGAAATAAACCATGAAAAAGTCAGCCCTTGCAAACATCATTTCAAACCCACGTCGGTGGCCCGGCATCCCCCCGTGGTGGCCCCTTCCATCGCCCCAGATCGCCGCTGTGCTGGGCGTGACGCCCGGGACGCTGCACGAGTGGCGCGCCTTGGGGAAAGGCCCTTCGGCCATCCCCACGATCCTCTACAAGCCAACCCGGGGCGACCCGACATATTACCACTTTGCTATCGTCCGCAAATGGGCATTGGCGCATTTCGGCCTAACCTACACTCTGGAAGATCAGATCGTCGACTTCATGATCGATTACTTCCCCAACTGGCATATCGCGCAGTTCCCTCTTTACGACCAGATCGAGCATTTTGACAAACTGTTCCGCCGTGACCGAAACCTTGTTCGACTGGGGCGTGAACCCGAAAACTTTGATGAGAAGCGTATCTTGGAATGGAACGACTATTTTTCCAAACAGCCCCGGTTCGTCCCGGCAGAGCGAAGAAACTACGAAATCGGCGCAGCTCTTTTGGGCGAACTTCCAAAAGGTCACCTGAACCTGTTAACCCCGAAGCAGTTGGCAGCAGCATGATACGTTTATTCCTATTCCTCTCTCTATGGCTCTGGTGGGCGCGAGTTTGATTGGCTGGGCTCTGGACTTTTCATGCCGATATTGGCTCCCAAAAACACTGATCTTTGCGAAAGACGACAACCACGCCGAAGAAATCGTGCGCATCGCTCGTGAGGTCTTCGGCGAAAGCAACGACTTCGCCAAGAAAATCACCTACCGCAACACCGGCGAAAAGCCCAAGGAACTGATCAAGGCTTTTCGCGTCGATCCTTTCCCCCGTATTGCCGTCACGGTCGACATGATCGCCACCGGGACTGACATCAAACCGGTCGAAGTTATTATCTTTATGCGCGACGTGAAGTCCGAAGGATATTATGAGCAGATGAAGGGGCGCGGTGTGCGCACGATCCCGGATGCCGACCTAAAGGCGGTGACACCGGATGCCCAGACCAAGACCCGCTTCGTGCTGATCGATGCCGTGGGTGTGTCGGAAACCAAGAAGAATGCCTCCCAGCCGCTCGAACGCAAGAAATCGATGTCGTTCGATAAATTGATCGACCAGATCGCACAAGGACGTCGGGATGAAGACGCCCTGTCGAGCCTTGCTGGGCGACTGGCAGCGCTTGACCGCAAGCTCTCTGTTGAAGATCGGGAGCGCATTATAGAGACCACTGGCGGCAAGACTCCGCGCGATCTGGCCAACGCCCTGCTGGATGCCATCGACGCCGACAAACAGATCGAAGTCATCGACCAGACCCACGGCCCAGCGCCGACGCCTGAGCAAGAAAACGAGGTCATCGAACGGTTGGTCGAACAGGCCTGCGAACCGTTTGACGCCGCTCCGGTGCGCAACTTGCTCAAGGACATCAAGAAGCAGACCGAGATCATTATCGACGACATCACGACCGACGAACTTATCCACGCTGATTTCGACCTGAAACACGCCGAAGCGAAGATCGCCTCGTTCAAGGCCTTCATCGAAGAAAACAAAGACGAACTGACCGCGCTTCAGATCATCTACAATCAGTCCTACACCACCCAGCGGCTGACCTATGCGGCGATCAAGGAACTGGCGCAGGCGATGAAGAACCCGCCGCACCATCTGCTGACGGCGGATGTCTGGCAGGCCTACAAGCGGCTGGACGCGGCATCGGTGAAAGATGCGCCGGTCGATCAGCAACTGACTGAAATCATCAGCCTCGTGCGCTTTGCGCTGGGCTATGACAAGGTGTTGGAGCCCTTCGCGACCAAGGTTCAGCAGCGCTTCAACCTGTGGATCGGGCGCGAGAAGAAGGCCGGGCGCGAATACACAGAGGAACAGTTGGGCTGGCTGCACACTATTGCGAGCTTCATCGCGGCGAATGCCGAGATCGGACCGCGTGATTTCATGGAGGTGCCGAGCTTGGCGGATAGAGGTGGGATTTTGAAAGCACGTGAAGTGTTCGGTACCGGGCTGAATGCCATGCTCGACGACCTACAAGGGGCATTGGTGGCTTAGTCATGAGTTTCGGAGAAGACCTCGACAAACTGGTTGAAGAGCATTCCGACGGCCTCGTCGGCAAGCACCCAACTTGGGAGCGTGTGGCGCTCAAAGATGTTACTGGGCTTGTGAACGGCTTTGCCTACAAGTCAGGGCATTTCCAAGAAACTGACGGAACGCCGCTCCTGAGAATTCGTGACATCCTGAAAGGAGTGCCCGGAACGCGATACAACGCGCCGGTTGACGATCCAAAGATGAAAACCGTTTCCGATGGTGAGATCGTCATTGGGATGGATGGTGACTTCAACTCCACCATATGGAAGGGCGGACAAGCCCTCATCAACCAACGAGTCTGCTCCTTGAAGGCCAACGAAGCGGTCTATTCCCAAAAACTGTTGGCCTATGCACTGCCGGGATACTTGAAGCTGATCAACGATCACACGTCTTCAGTCACGGTGAAACATCTGTCGTCCAAGACCATTCAAGACATCCCGCTTCCTTTGCCGCCCTTCGAAGAACAAAAACGGATCGTCGAGAAGATCGACATGCTCTTCGCCCGGCTCGACAAGGGCGAGGAAGCGGTGCGGGAGGTCTCGAGGCTCCTGACCCGCTACCGCCAGTCCGTCCTGAAATCCGCCGTCACCGGCCAACTCACCGCCGACTGGCGCGCCCAGCGCGAAGGGGGGTTGGAGGATGGCGCTGAGGTGCTTGCGCGTATCCTCAAGACACGACGGGAGAACCGGGAAGGGCGCGGAAAATACAAGGAGCCTCAAGAGCCAAATCTGACCGACCTACACGATCTACCAGAGGGTTGGGTTTGGGCTTCAGTCGAACAACTGGCTAAAGTAATTGGCGGGCTGACCAAAAACAGCAAGCGGAAGGAAATGCCCCTTCGCCGACCGATGCTACGTGTGGCTAACGTCTATCAGAACCGGCTCGAACTCGACGATGTTCATGACACCGGGGTTAAGGAGAATGAGCTTGCACGCGTGTTGCTTGAACCCCGCGATCTGTTGGTCGTCGAAGGCAACGGCAGTAAAGGTCAGATCGGGCGGATGGCGATTTGGTCTGGCGAAATCCCGAACGCCGTTCACCAGAACCACCTAATCAAGGTCCGCCTCTACGAAAAGGCGTTGGCTGAGTTCCTGATCACATGGTTTCAGTCGATGATGGGCCGCCAGATCGTCGAGCGGGTCGCATCCTCGACCTCGGGTCTGTACACGCTCAGTATCAGCAAGATCGAAGCGTTGGTCGCGCCTTTGCCCAGTCAGGAAGAAATTTCAGAGATCATGACTCAGGTTGAGGAAGCATTCACCAAGATCGATGCGCTCGAACGCTGGTGCGAAACCGAACTCAAACGCTCCGCCTCGCTTCGCCAATCCATCCTGAAAGACGCCTTCGCCGGTCGCCTTGTCCCGCAAGACCCAAACGACGAACCTGCCAGCGCCCTCCTTGCACGAATTGCCACTGAGAAGGCATCAACCAAGAAACCCCGCAGAAAGGTGCCCGCATGAGTGACATCAAGCTATTCCACCGGACCGGTGCGTCCCTGTCCGAGCTCCCCGGTTCATCCTCGCCGCTGGAGAAGGCATTGCAGACCCTGTTCGAACAGAACCTCGAAACCATGCTGGGTGTGCGGTGTCAATCCCGGAGTAAAAAGGGGCCAAATCGCGGTGTAAAACTGGGCCAGTCGGTGTGATTTCGTCCAGCCCCTTGGAACGCGAGGCCATTCAAAGAGCAAGCGCGTTCCAGGGGGCGTTG
>Ga0256829_1000077_pt1 | contig 130493 bp, 120 predicted proteins | sample 131447metaG_FD_185979 | JGI IMG/M metagenome (GOLD analysis project Ga0256829, IMG submission 185979) | Hydrothermal vent microbial communities from Lau Basin, Pacific Ocean - 131-447 | ecosystem: Environmental > Aquatic > Marine > Hydrothermal vents | place: Pacific Ocean: Lau Basin... | reverse complement strand
GTTTCCTGCTGGAATCCCGAAAGATATTGCTCGATCACCTAGTTAAAATGCACGATCAGTACATGACGGAGCTGTGTCGGCAAACCAAAAACAGTCACGACAAGAAGCATAAGGAATTTCGTAAACGCCAGAAGAAAGCTATCGACGCCGTGCTCGATACCACGCATGTTTTGCTGGAATGGCCGGATGAACAGCCGTTGTACAAGAATGACTTATGGCAGCGTATTGACGAGAAACACTTGCTAGCCTCCATTGACGACCTGCACATTTTTAAACGCCTGGAAGAATGCGGCTACTGCGATTTGTTGCTGACCCGTTACCCCAGTTTACGAAAGTATTTTTCCGACTTTATACGGTTACCGTTTGAAGTGGCGAAAGGTTCTGGGCCACTGATAAAAGCCATCCAGTTCGTCCGGCAGTTGGATGACGGCGATCTGAAAAAACTGCCGGAGAATACACCGACTGCGTTCATTCCCCGCGAGCTGCGTCGCAGCCTTAAAGATCAAACCGGCAACATCAATCGCAATGTTTGAGAAATGGGCCTTGCTCTCGCGATGAAAGATGCGTTGCGTTCCGGCGATTTGTATTTACCACAGAGCAAACAGCATGTGTCGTTCTGGGATCTGACCTTGAACGAGCCCAACTGGGATGAAACCAAACACACCGTCTATACCGAGCTACAGCAGCCTTTGCCACACGAAGTGCGTTCCGCCATTTCAACCCAGTTCCACGAAGCGGTGTCAGCAGCGCAAAAGCGTTTTGGACTGGATAATTTCGCCGAGATACACAATGGCCGGCTGAAACTCAAGCGTGACGACAAGCTGGACGTACCAGATAAAGTCAACCAACTGCAAAAGGTGATCGATGCGCATATGCCCAGCATACGCATCGAGCAATTGCTGATGGAGGTGGATCAAATGACGCATTACAGTCGTCACTTTGTCCCTATCCAACATCACCAGTCACGGCCCAAAAACTTTTACAAAAGCCTGATGGCTGCCATTATTTCACAAGCCACAAACCTGGGCGTCGTGTCCATGAGTAACAGCGTCAATGGCGTTACTGTCGATATGCTAAGGCATATCCTGCAATACTATATTCGCGAAGAAACCCTGATCAACGCCAGTGCTGAAATTGTGAATCAACACCATGAGCTGCCGTTGAGTGCGGTGTATGGCTCCGGTACATTGTCCTCTTCAGATGCGCAACGCTTTAAAATCCGCGCCGACAGCCTGTTGGCTTCATACTATCCCCGCTATTACGGCTACTATGAAAAAGCCATCGGGATCTACACCCACGTATCCGATCAATATTCCGTGTTCAGCACCAAGATCATTTCCTGTAGCCCTCGTGAAGCCCTGTATGTTCTGGACGGTCTGCTGGAAAACAACACAATTCTGAAAATCCGAGAGCACACCACCGATACGCATGGGTACACTGAAATCGTCTTCGCCCTCTGTCATTTGCTCGGCTTCTACTTTATGCCACGCATTCGGGATCTGAAGGATCAGCAGCTATACCGTATCGACAAATCCGTCGATTACGGTGACCTCAACCATTTACTCACGAAAACAGCTGATTTGGCGATTATTGAGGAGCAATGGGAATACATGATGCGGGTGGTCATTTCTCTGAAACAAAAAACTGCGCCAGCACACGTCATCGTTCAACGGTTGACCAACAGTTCACCCTCCGATCGCCTCACCAAGGCCTTTACCAACCTGGGCCGGATCATCAAGACCGAATACATTCTGCGGTACCTAACTGACAAAGACCTGCGCCAAACCGTCCAGCGGCAACTGAATAAAGGGGAATACCGGCACAAACTGCCGCGCTGGATATTCTTTGCGGACCAGGGTGAATTCACCACTGGGGACTATGAGGAAATCATGAACAAGGCCAGCAGCCTCAGCTTTGTATCCAATGCCATTCTGTACTGGAACACGATCAAGATAAATGACGTGGTTGAGCAGCTCCGGCAGCAGGGGGAGGATATCGACGACAAGACCTTATCCCATATCTCGTTATTGCCCTATAAGCATGTGTTGCCCAATGGTACGTACTTTATTGAAGATGAGGGGAAGGGGTGATTATTCGGAAACCTACGGTTACGCGGAGGGCCTGGGAGTCAAAACCGTAGGTTTTCGTTCAAATGCCCCCGCTGGTCCAAAATTGGCGAGGCCTGCAAAGCAGCGGGAGTTCTGTTCTGTGTCGATGCGATCCAGGCCGTCGGTGCTCTCAGGTTTGATGTCGAAGAAATACAGTGCGACTTTGCCATGGCAGATGGTCACAAGTGGCTGCTGGGCCCTGAAGGGCTGGGCTTTTTCTATGTCCGGGAAGAGCGAATGAACGATCTGTCTCTCAATGAGTATGGCTGGCACATGATCAAACAAGCCGGTGATTACAGCCAGACCAGCTGGGAGGTCACGGATACAGCAATGCGTTTTGAGTGTGGGAGCCCCAACCTTCTGGCTGCACATGCACTCCATGCGAGCACCAGTCTTCTTCTGAATACAGGCATAGAAAACGTTGAGGCAGCAGTTCTGAGCAAAGCGGATTCGTTATGTGGTCTGTTATCTGATGCTGGAGCTGAAATCATCACACCAGCTCACAGCAGAGGGCGCTCTGGAATTGTGACATTCGGGACGAACGGACGATCGCCCAAAGAAGTGTGGCAAGCATTAATGAGTAAAGGAGTTATCTGTATGCACCGCGGTGGAGGAATCCGCTTTTCGCCTCACTTCCATACGCCTCTCTATCGCCTGCAGCAAGCGGTCAGCATCGCTGCGGAAGAGTGTCTTTGGTAATTAAACTTTCCAGACAAGCCCCAGACACTACATAGTATGCGTCATACGGTCTGATTTAATTGCGCCAGCAAGGTAGGTTTCTATCTTGTTGCGGGCAATATCATCTTCATCATTGAACTGGACGCCGACGCCTGCAACTTTATTGCCTTGCGCCCCCTTGGGCGTTACCCAAACGACTTTACCGGCAACAGGGATCTTCTCAGGCTCATCCATCAACTTCAGCAGCATGAAGACTTCGTCTCCCAACTGATACTGTTTACTTGTTGGAATGAAGAGCCCACCGTTTTTAATAAACGGCATATAGGCAGCATACAGGACTGATTTATCTTTGATGGTTAATGACAGGATGCCATTCCGACCGCCTGGGTTCATGCAATTACTCCCGCTTTTGCTTCAGTCAACGCCTGCCACTCGAGCAACAAGGTTTCCAGGGTCAGCGTTTTGTTATGGTGGGAAGCACCTGACATCAGCTGACCGAGTATTTGTTGTAATTTTTTCTGAAAGGTTACCAGCATTTCCCGCTTCACAACATAAGCGTCCATAAGTTCTGTGACTGGCCCTGCAAACTGAAGATGTTTTGCTTCCGCTCCACACGCCGCTTTCAGGACATCGCAAGACCACTGATAAAACCATTGTATAACCGTCTGGAACTCCAGTTTACTCCAGGACAAGGCAATTTTATCGAGAGGTAAAGACGACGTAGTCCATTGTTGTAATTCCGACACCCATTTTTCCTGAACCGTCGCGACACCGCTACTCAGCCAATTCATGGCAGCGACAGGAGCACCGCCATTTCTCGCAAGTGCAATGTCGGCATCAGCTGGGCCTACCCCCTGATCCTGCAGCCAGTTTTTTGATGCATCATAGGATGGCAGAGCCAGATTGATACGCTGGCAGCGGCTGCGAATGGTAGGAAGAACTGAACCAAAGCGCTCTGTTTCAAGCAGGATAAAACTTTCACCCGGCGGCTCTTCCAGGGTTTTAAGCAACGCGTTGGCCGCGTTTACGTTCATAACCTCCGCAGGGCGAAGAATAACGACCTGACACTGACTGATCTGAGGCGTCTGAAAGATCAGCTCATTCACTTTGCGGACGTTGTCGATACGAATCTGTTTTGAGTTTTCTTCCGGCTGGCAAAGCATAAAATCGGGATGACTCCCCGCCGCCCAAAGCTGACAACTGTGGCACTGTCTGCACGCCTCTTCCGCAGGATTCTGACACAACAACCAACGCGCGACATTCAGTGATAACTCATGCTTACCGATGCCTGCACTGCCTGTTATCAGCAGCGCGTGTGGCAGGCCAGCAGTGCGGTGGCGACGTACAAGAGAGCTCCAGGCATCCACCTGCCAGGGATAAAGAGCCATCAGGATTCCGCCTGTTGTTTTTTGTGTTCTAACTCGCCTGCAACCACTTTCAGGACTTGTTCAGTCACCTGTTCAAGCGGAGCGGTCGCATCAATGACCCGAAATCTCGAATAACGCTCGGCCAGTGCCAGAAACCCTTGCCGGACCTTTTCGAAAAACGACATGGCTTCAGCCTCGATACGATCAGTCTCTTCTGCCAGATCCTCAGCCCGGGCTCGCGCACGCCCCATGCCAATCGCCACTGGCGCATCTAGTAGCAACGTCAGGTGTGGTTCAACACCGCCTTGCGCAAGCGCTTTAAGCTGCTCGATATTATCGAGAGAAAGACCTCGCCCATAGCCTTGGTAGGCGATAGTAGAATCGGTGAAGCGGTCACACAGGACCCAGTCACCGCGCTCCAGTGCAGGCCGGATGACGGCATCGACGTGCTGAGCACGTGCCGCAAACATCAGGAGTAACTCTGTCATATCAGACATAGGTTCTTCGTGATGCGCCTTCAGAAGATCGTTACGGATTTTTTCAGCGATCGGGGTTCCGCCCGGTTCGCGAGTCACCACCACAGAGATTCCCTGCGATTCGAGGTGCCTTGCAACCGCCTGAATATTGGTCGACTTACCAACACCTTCACCACCTTCAAACGTAATAAAACGACCGGAAGTAGTTAGCATCAGTCAGTCTCCCCGCTGCTTTGCTCTGCTTTTGGCGCTGAGCGGTAGTCGCTCCGTCGCGATAGTTGGTAGCGTCGCACTGCCTTATTGTGCTCTTCCAGAGTGGAAGAAAAATAATGGCTACCATCCCCCCGCGCGACGAAGAATAGCTCGGTACCTTCTGCAGGGTTCAACGCCGCGCGAATAGCTTCTCGGCCAGCCAGCGCGATAGGCCCCGGAGGCAGTCCTTTGTTGCGATAGGTGTTATATGGATTACTGCGATCACGCAGGTGCGCTCGCGTGAGATTGCCATCGAAAGACTCACCCAGGCCGTAGATGACGGTTGGGTCTGTTTCTAACCTCATATTCTTTTGTAAGCGGCGCACAAAAACACCGGCGATAACCGGACGTTCACTGGCGACACCCGTTTCTTTCTCGATAATAGACGCCATGACCAGCGCTTCATACGGCGAGGTATAAGGCAGATTAGCATCGCGCGCCTGCCATTCCTCTTTAAGCACCCTGTTCAGTCTTTCGTGCGCCTGAGTGATGATTTCAGAGACGGGCTGGTTGCGGTGATAAACATAGGTGTCCGGGTAAAGCTGTGCTTCAGCATGAACTGTAAGACCAAGATAGTCGGATACACGCTCGACGGTAAGGGCTCCGAGGTCTTGTTGAAGATACTCAGCCTGACTCAACGCTTCGAGAGCGGCAGACAGCCTGCGTCCTTCAATTAAGGAAACCCGATACGTTCTGGTCTGAGCTTCCGCCAGGTACGGCAATATCGTGAGGCTGCTGAGCCCCGGGGGAATAATAAATTCACCGGCACGAACATCACGCGCCCCGCCAGTCAGTCTCGCAGCAACTTTCAGGCGAAGAGCCGAACGAAGCCACCCCTGATCTTCCCACTGCTGCGCCATGCTGTTCAGCGACTGTCCCTTCTCGATCACGACAACGACAGACGTTTGATTAAGGTTTTTCTGACTCAGCCACCAGTACCCTACGGAGCCGAGAATAAGCCCTGCCAATACAAGCAGAGCTATCATTGCGAGCAAGAGTCGCTTAAGCATCATTCAAACATTTCCTGATAGGCAAGCTGCCATCGCTTTGCTTCTGGTGCCACATCCAGAGTCTGGCCATCAAAGATGTGACAGGAGCGAATTCCAACAAGACTATTTGTAAAAATCAGCCCTTGAGCGCTGTTAAGCTCGGGCAGACCAAAGTTTTGTACGTTGATTTCGGGGTTCGTATCCAGCAACCAGCGTCGTACTACTCCATTAATCCCCGACGAGGTTATTTCCGGGGTTAGCCAACGGCCGTCCAGTTTAACAAAAACATTGCTCATGCACCCCTCAATCACGATCCCGCTACTATCGAGCATGATGCATTCATCCCACTCGACATCGAAGCTGTCGCGGGCAAGTACCTGCTCAAGTCGGTTCAGGTGTTTATGCCCAGCGAGCAATGGCTGAGTCGATAACACAATATCGCTCGTACCAGCAGCGTAAGGGGATATTGAAAACGCCGGTGCATTGAAATAGCGCACCGTTACCAACGGCATGAGATCTGGAGTGAATCCGTATCCTCGTGGACCAACGCCTCTCGTTACCAGAAGCTTGCACGCTGTCATACCGACTGGATGCGCCATCGAATCAATCGCGTGCAAAACGAATTCAACCGCGACGTCACTGAAGCGGAGCGCTTTCAGCCCCAGTGCGAGGCGCTCGACATGCATTTGCCAGAGAGGTGCAACACCGCGACCATCAAGACGGACCGTTTCAAAGAGCCCATCACCGAACTGCTGCCCCCTGTCATCAAACTCCTGCGCATCAGACTGCCAGCCATTTCCGGCCTGATAGTTAAACTTCATTGAGATATCCGGCTAAAAATCAGCGTGGCATTAGTCCCACCAAAGCCAAAGGAGTTGCTCATTACATGCTCCAGCGGCATACCCCTTGAAACTGGGCCGATCAAGTCGAGATCACAACCAGGGGACGGCGTTGTCAGGTTTAAAGTCCCCGGAGCCTTCTGGTTACACAGAGCAAGGACTGAGATGAGAGCTTCGAGCGAACCAGCAGCACCAATCAGATGGCCAGTCATCGACTTAGTCGAGGAGATCGCGACACTGTTGGCCGCCTTACCGAAGGCGGATTTTATCGCATTGATTTCAGCGAGATCGCCCGCAAGGGTCGACGTGCCGTGAGCATTAATGTAGCCAATATTGTCGGGCGTTAAGTCAGCATTGTGAAGAGCATTGGCCATCGAAAGCGCCGCCCCCTCGCCGTTCTCAGGTGGTGAGGTCACGTGATAAGCATCATCACTCATGCCAAACCCGGAGAGCTCTGCGTAGATCTTTGCCCCCCTCGCCTGAGCATGCTCAAGAGACTCGAGAACAAGAACAGCAGCGCCACTACTAAGAACAAACCCATCACGGTCAACGTCCCAGGGGCGACTTGCCCCCTGTGGACTATCTGTACGCGTGCTCAATGCACGAGCAGCGGCAAAGCCAGAAATCCCCAATGGCGAACACGCCATCTCAGCCCCGCCAGCGACCATCAGATCTGCATCGCCAAAGGCAATGGTTCGTGCAGCGAAACCAATATTGTGTGTACCGGTGGTACATGCGGTGGCAATTGAGAAGTTAGGGCCTTTGAAGCCGTGTCGGATTGCTATGTTACCAGCAGCCATATTGACAACCGAACCAGGCACAAGGAAAGGAGATACCCGCCGTGGCCCACTGTTATTGAGCGTATCGACGTTTGTTTCTATCGTCGATATGCCGCCAATACCAGAACCCACCGCAACACCGCAGCGAACCGGATCGTACGTCTCTCCGAGCCCTGCATCATTGAGCGCCTCATCAGCGGCGACCAGCGCGTATTGAATAAACGGGTCAAGTTTGCGCGATTCTTTTGCAGACAGTACATCATCCGCACAAAAACCTTTAACTTCACCACCGAAGTCAACGGAATAACCTGTGGTATCAAATCCCGTTATAGGACCTATCCCACTTTCACCTGCAAGAATCGCTTTCCAGGTATCCGGAGCATTCAAGCCGCACGGATTCACCGTGCCCAGCCCCGTAATCACTACGCGTTTGGTTTTCATATTCAGTCACCCGCCCAGAATGAATATACCCTGCAGCATTTCAGTGTCGGGACAGAACCCCGCTCATACGGTGGTTGCCGCAGGGCACAAAAAAGCCGCGACGGCTGCGCGGCTTTTTCCTATCGCTACTAACCCTTACAGGTTAGCAACGATGTAGTCGATAGCTTCCTGAACGGTAGTCAGCTTCTCAGCCTGCTCGTCTGGAATCTCAGTCTCGAATTCTTCTTCCAGAGCCATAACCAGCTCTACAGTGTCGAGAGAGTCTGCACCGAGGTCATCAACAAAAGAAGATGAAGCTTTTACTTCTTCTTCCTTAACACCCAGCTGTTCACAGACGATTTTCTTTACGCGTTCTTCAATGTTGCTCATTGCTATATTCCTGACTTGTTAAATTTTCCAGAAGGTCAGCGAGACCTTAGCCCATGTTCATACCGCCATTCACATGAATGGTCTGGCCGGTAATATATCTCGCGTCTTCGCTTGCCAAAAAGGCAACCGCGCCTGCGATATCATCGACATGACCGAAGCGCTTACCCGGAATGGAGGCTAGGATGGCCTCTTTTTGCGTTTCAGGCAAGACATCTGTCATGTCAGTTTGAATAAATCCAGGCGCAACACAATTCACGGTGATATTGCGACTGGCAATTTCCTGAGCAAGCGAGCGACTGAAGCCTTCCAGGCCGGCCTTCGCGGCGGCGTAATTCGCCTGACCACCATTGCCCGTCGTGCCAATAATCGAACTGATATTCACAATACTTCCGGCTTTTTGCTTAAGCATTGCCTTAGCCAAAGCCTTGCACACACGAAAGACTCCGGTGAGATTGGTATTCACCACCGCATTCCAGTCATCCTCATTGAGGCGCAGGAAGAGATTATCGCGCGTTATGCCGGCATTATTCACTACAACGAAAGGCGTACCGCACTCAGAAAGTAAGGCTTTCAATGCCGCCTCAGTCTGTTCGCTATCGGAAATATTCAGAACCAGAGCCGAGTGCTCGTCACCATGTTCGTGCAGCTTTGCCTGAAGGCTCTCAGCACCAGCTTCACTGGTTGCGGTCCCTACAACCCGGTAGCCATCTGCGATCAGACGCTCAGCAATAGCAAAACCGATACCACGGGATGCACCAGTCACAAGAGCCAGTTTTTTGTCTGACATTATTGTGCTCCCTGAATTTTGGCCATGCTTGCTTCCAGCCCCGCGAGATCGCCAGTACCCGCAACAGGCAGGCTTTTATCAATACGCTTATTGAGACCGGCAATAACCTTACCTGGCCCAAACTCAACAGAGAGCTCTGCATGGTGTCGAACCGCAGGTACGGCTCCGGTCCAGTTAACCGGGCTGTAGAGTTGTTGAAGAAGGCGTTGAGGAATCTCTTCCAGCGTTGCTGGCGCATTGCCAACATTGTGGTAGACGGGGAATTTAGGCGCTCGCCACTGAATTCCCTCAAGGTCGGCTGCAAAAGTATCCGCTGCAGCTTTCATCAGACTTGAATGGAACGGACCACTGACCGCAAGAGGGAGTGCTCTCTTGGCACCGGCTTCCTTCGCAAGCTCGATGGCTTTTTCAATGCCTGCCTGCTCGCCGGCGATAACAATCTGCCCCGGAGCATTGAAGTTTGCTGGCTCAACAATGCCCGCCTGGGACGCTGCTTCACAAACTTCGACGATCTGCTCGTCGTTCAGACCCAGTACGGCCGCCATGCCTCCCTGCCCGGCAGGAACAGCAGCTTCCATCAATTCGCCGCGACGGCGCACAAGGCGTACTGCATCAGCGAAATCAATTGCATCCGCAGCAACTAACGCCGAATACTCACCGAGTGAATGGCCCGCACCTGCGGTGACATTGAGTGCTGGACTGTGTTTACTGACGACCCGCCACACAGCCGTGCTTGCAGCAAGCAGTGCTGGCTGAGTATTGAATGTCTGGTTGAGTGTGGAGTCCGGACCTTCAGTGACCATCTTCCAGAGATCGATGCCAAGAGCATCGGAGGCTTCAGTGAATGTCTCACTGATTTCAGAATACTGTTCCGAGATATCAGATAGCATGCCCACTTGTTGAGCACCCTGTCCCGGAAAAAACGCAATCACGTCGGTCATTGCAAAACCTTATCGTTATTTTCTTCGATCGTTCTGGTCACACCAGAATATAGCTGCGCATTGTGACAATAAACCGCATCAAATGCACAGGATTATTGCCTGAAACTCACCAGTTGGCCCACCACACATTCTGGACAGACACCGCTTAGCCGGTAATTTTCAGAAACTCTGCTTCCATGGACTGGTAATCCCGGGTCCGCAACTGACGAACCATGTATTCAAGCGCATACCGGAATGAGCGCTCATCGGATTTACCGTGCGTCTTGGCCACATTGCCGGCGATCCCCAGAAGCATAGCCCCACCATGACGCGCTGGAGAGACCTGACGATCAATCCGACGCATTGTGGCTTTCCATAAGGGGTAGAACCACCGCAACGCCAGTGAGCTACGTAACTCTGAGCCCATCATATCCAGAAGCCACTCGATCAGGCCTTCCGTTGTCTTAAGGGTGATATTTCCAGAGTAACCATCACAAATAACGGCATCGAGATCGCCGTCAAACAGGCGATCACCCTCGCGAAATCCCGCATACAAAGAGCCAAGTTGATCATCGAAAAGCGCACCAGCGGCCTTGATGGTATCCGTGCCCTTCCCGGGCTCAGTACCAATATTTAACAGAGCAACCCTTGGTTGCTCATTGCCGCCGGCCCGATACCAGGCAGCCGCAAGAAAACCAAGCTGCAACAACTGCTCCGACGTCATGCAGATATTTGCCCCAAGATCCATCATCAGGAGAGGACGCCCTTTCGTAGGCAGCTGAGTTGCAAGGGCTGGCCGGTCAACACCATGAAGTGCACCCAGGTGTTTTCGTGCTAAAACCAGCAGGGCACCGGTATTTCCGATCGACAGAACACCATCGGCTTCGCCTGAAGCATGAAGCGCCAGACAGACAGACATGCTGGAGTCTGATCGCTCCTTCAGGGCCTGACGCGGAGTATCGTCCATACGAACGTGCTCACCACAAGACACAAGGCGTGTACGTGGCTGGTATTTTCCGAGAATTTTACGCGCAGCAGCGTGAAGAGACTCTTCGAGAGGCAGGATAACTTCGACGTCGGGGTCGTTTTTCATCAGGGCCCGACATGCCCTGAACGCAACGCGGGGACCTAAGTCCCCGCCCATCGCATCAACCGCTATGGTAACCATAGAATCAGTTGCTGCCAGTCTCCACGACTTTCTTGCCACGGTAGAAACCGTCAGCACTTACGTGGTGGCGACGATGAGTTTCGCCAGTAGTAGCATCGGTAGACAGAGCGATGGTGTTGGTATCAACAGCATCGTGTGAACGACGCATACCGCGCTTAGAACGGGTTACTTTGTTTTTCTGAACCGCCATGGTAGGGCTCCTGGTTAATCGCTATTTCTGTTTAAGCTGCGCAAGGACGTCGAACGGATTAGGTCGTTCTGTTTCCTCTGCGGCAATGTCTTCTTGTGGCTCAATTTTGAGTGCCTGACACTCATCCTGAGGGTGCATCGGGAAGTCCGGCAGGTTGAGCAGAAGCTCATCCTCAATAACATCCCAAAGATCAAGACGGCCTTCTTCATCCAGTTCGACGGGTTCCAGACGCTTTGGCAGCGCTTTCGCCTGATCATCATTGAAGACCAGACCCAATCGAAACTCAGCAGAAATTTCGAACCGTACATCCCCCAGACAGCGCTGACACTCCATTACCACCCCCGCGCTACACTTACCGGTCAATACCCGTAAGCGCTCTTCATCCCGACCAAATTCAACTTCGCATTCGACATAGTCGTCGAGTGAGCGGGTAGAATCTACCAGCCGGGTTAGCTTGTTACTTTCGATTTTCCCTTTAAGTTGTTGATTTACTTCAACTAACTTAAAAGCATCGATGCGCTTGGGAAGCGGAGCCTCTGTCATAGTGCGCGACATCATAGGTATGTCGCCCTCTCATGTCAAAATTATTTAGCGAACCACGCGCGCTCTAGCGCATGGTCATTACCTGAGTACTGAAGAAAGAAGCGACACCCTTGCCGAAGCTGGTACCGAACTGCTCCATAAACTCAACAAATGGGTCTTTTCTGACGGTGTAGTTAACCAGCTCATCAGTACCCAAAAGATCACGCGCAACCTGGCTCGATGATGCAAGACCATCAACAAGACCAAGCTCTACCGCCTGTTCTCCTGTCCACACCAGACCACTGAAAAGATCAGGATGATCAGACAGACGGTCACCACGGCCAAGCTTTACCTGAGATATAAATTGCTTGTGCGTAGTATCCAGCACACCTTCCCAGAATTCTTTCTCCTCCTGACGCTGCGGAGAGAAAGGATCGAGAAACGCCTTATGCTCACCAGAGGTATACAGGCGACGCTCAACACCAAGCTTGTCCATAGCTTCGACAAAACCAAAGCCTGACCCGACAACACCAATGGAACCAACAAGACTTGCCTTGTCTGCATAGATCTCGTCCGCGGCGGCAGCGATGTAATACGCCCCCGAAGCACCGATATCCATAACCACCGCATACACAGGGAAGTCCGGCCGCGTTGATTTCAACCTTACGATTTCATCGAACACATAGCCCGACTGGACAGGGCTACCGCCCGGACTATTAATTCTCAGTATCAACCCCAACGCCTCGTCATTATCAAAGGCGTCCCGCATGGCACCAATAATGCGATCGGCACTTGCATCCTCTTCCGCAGAGATAGCGCCGCGCACTTCAACTACAGCAGCATGCGGACCGACAGCAAAGCCAGCGCCGCCATCTCCTCCTTTCGATGCCCCGCCATATATAATCGCAGCAATCACGAACAGGTAGCTGAAGGTCAGGAGCTTAAAAAATATCCCCCAGCGTCGAGCAGTTCGCTGCTCCTGCTGTGACGCCATAAGCGCCTTTTCTATAAGCTTCCACTCTTTGCTGTTGTCTTCAGGGCGACGAAATTCGTTGTTATCCATTAATACCAATCCAATCTGAAAGTTCGTTAATGCTATGACAGATAACTCGAGGCCCACAAGCTCTGAGTCTTTGTTCATCATGAGCGCCGTGACTCATACCAGCAGAGTCCATTCCTATGGCAGCTGCCATTTCAAGATCATACGTCGTATCACCCACCATAAGCGCAGAGTCAGCTGAAACACCAAGTTCCTCAAGAATCTCACTCAGCATAAGCGGGTGTGGCTTTGAGCGAGTTTCATCTGCGCACCGGGTTGTATCAAAGACCCCAGAGAGAGAAAGATCTTTAAGTATGCGATCCAACCCCTTGCGACTCTTACCGGTGGCAACGGCAATCTTCCGGCCATTTGCAGACAGCCCATCAAGCAGCGACTCAGCACCATTGAACAGATTCATCGCTATCTGACTGTCGTAGACAAAGTAGCGCGCATAAGCCTCTCTCATCGGTTCCATTTGATCCGGAAGCACATCAGGCCAAACGGTCTTGATTGCCTCGGGCAAGCCCAATCCGATGATATTCTGAATATCGGCATCAGGGACATCCGGCAAGCCAAGCTCCTGCCCTGCACGGCGCATACTATCCACAATCCGACCTGTCGAGTCTGCAAGCGTGCCATCCCAGTCGAAGATAATTAACTGATATTTCATGAAACACCCTCCAGATTGCACCCTACTTTTCTGAAAATCGACTTAAGTTCACCATCCGGCTTAGCCTCGATACTCAGACGCTCACCAGAAATCGGGTGTCGGAAGCTCAACCGCCAAGCATGCAGGCACAGCCGACGAATTCCTTCATCTTTATCCTGCTGCTTTTCCGTGCGATCGCTGTACTTTTCATCCCCCGCAATCACTGCACCTTGAGCAAGACAATGAACACGGATCTGGTGGGTCCTGCCAGTGACAGGCTCAGCTTCAACAAGAGAGTATCTCCTACCTTCAGACAGCAGCCTGGTGCGTGTGTGGCAGGACTTGCCCTCCTCACTCACCACCACAATCCGTTCACCAGACTGACGCTCCGTACGCAGCAAAGGTAGACGAATATCAGACACCGCCGGGTCCCAATGCCCATGCACGAGCGCCAGATACTTTTTGCTGATTCCGCGTTTATCTACCAGCATCTGCTGAAGAGCCGTCAACGCTTTGCGCTTTTTAGCAATCAGAATGACCCCTGAGGTATCGCGATCCAGCCGGTGAACCAACTCAAGAAAATTGTGATCCGGGCGAACCTTACGAAGTGCCTCGATCAACCCGAGCGAAACGCCACTCCCGCCATGCACAGCCAGACCATGAGGTTTGTTAATCGCTAGTAAGGCATCATCTTCAAACAATACCGAGTCTTTCAGTATCTTTTGCAGCGCGGGAGAGACATCCGGTACCCCATTCGCCTCGGGCAGCCTGACCGGAGGAACCCGCACGCGATCACCTTTTTTTAACCTTGAGTCGGCTTTGGCGCGCCCCTTGTTTATACGAACTTCACCCTTCCTGATGATGCGATATACAAGCGTTTTTGGCGCCCCTTTAAGCAGACTTAACAGAAAATTATCCAGGCGCTGACCATCATTACCTTCATCAACATCGATAAAGTTAACCTTGGCCGGGTCTAACTGTGGTTTGGGCATGCGAAGAAGTCACCAGCGATTTATTTTGTTAAGGCAATTGCTGCCCCTGAACATTGTTGCTATATTCCGGCGTGATCGGGTGTAAACCGAACATAAGTAGCGCACTCCACGTCAGTAAAACTGCCGAATGGACAACGCTCCCCGGTCAGGCCGCGAGGCGGCCAAGTATAAAGGAAGATGAATACGGTAAACACTCTTCCCTAGAATTGATTCGGCGGAATGACTCCGCCCGGTGAGATAAACCGCGCAGCTACCTGCAGGCAATCTCGCATTATCAAATTATGGACAGTGTCGGTGTCTGCTGAGCGGAGCAACAACCAGCCCGCAAACACCATTGCCCCGGGAAACGCGATCTGTAAGACGGATTCCTCGGCAGAGCACCCATAAATATTTTGGTAATAACCGGCCCTGTAGGCCGTGATGAACACTGCGAAAGTGATAAATAGATTCCCCTGCCCCGCACTCGTGCGTGACAGGTTACAAGGCGGCACTACCGCCACTATCCTTCGCTGCTGAACAAACACAGCAGACAGGCCCTGCGTTGCCAGTCAGGTACGTTGCCCAACAGAGTAATACGTACCGCATGAAAAGAATGCTGATCAACGCAACTCAGACAGAAGAGTTGCGTGTTGCCCTTGTAGACGGCCAGAAGCTGTACGACCTGGATATTGAGTCCGGTGGTCGTGAGCAGAAGAAGTCTAATATCTACAAAGGCAAAATCACCCGGATCGAGCCAAGCCTTGAGGCAGCCTTCGTCGATTTCGGCGCTGAGCGTCATGGCTTCCTTCCGCTCAAGGAAATATCTCGCGAATACTTCTGTAAAGACCCAGGCCCAGGCCGCATCAACATCAAAGAAGTGTTGAAAGAAGGTCAGGAAGTTATCGTTCAGGTTGATAAAGAAGAACGTGGCAACAAGGGTGCCGCACTGACCACTCAGGTAAGCCTCGCTGGCCGCTACCTCGTTCTGATGCCTAATAACGCCCGCGCTGGTGGTATTTCACGCCGCATTGAAGGTGATGAACGCACTCAGCTGCGTGAAGCCATGAAAGGCGTCAACGTGCCTGACAAAATGGGCGTTATTGTGCGCACGGCCGGCATCGGTCGCTCGAGCGAAGAACTTCAGGCGGACCTGGATTACCTGGTCCATCTTTGGGAAGCGATTTCCCGCGCCGCAGAGGAGCGTGAAGCACCGGCACTCCTGTTGCAGGAAAGCAACGTTATTATTCGCGCAATCCGCGACTACCTGCGCCACGATATCGGCGAAGTCCTCATTGATACCGACGCTGCCTACAACGAAGCTCTTGCCTTCGTTCAACAGGTCATGCCTCAGTACCAGAACAAGTTCAAACGCTACGAAGATCCAGTACCACTCTTCAATCGCTACCAGATTGAAAGTCAGATCGAGAGTGCGTTCCAGCGCGAAGTAAAACTGCCATCCGGTGGTTCTATTGTTATTGACCCGACCGAAGCTTTGGTCTCCATTGATATCAACTCTGCACGCGCCACCAAAGGGTCAGACATTGAGGAAACAGCCCTCAATACCAACCTTGAAGCCGCTGACGAGATTTCACGCCAGCTGCGCCTGCGCGACATGGGTGGCCTGGTTGTTATCGACTTCATCGACATGATGGCTAACAAGAATCAGCGCGAAGTTGAAAACCGCCTGAAGAAGGCACTTGAGGTCGACCGTGCTCGCGTCCAGGTTGGCAGAATTTCCCGCTTCGGCCTGATGGAAATGTCGCGCCAGCGTCTGCGTCCATCTCTCGACGAAACTGCAGCACACGTCTGCCCTCGTTGTAGTGGCACAGGCGTCGTACGCGACACCAAATCATCAAGCCTGTCGATTCTTCGTCTCATTGAAGAAGAAGCAGCGAAAGACAACACCGCTCAGGTTCGGGCAATCGTTCCTGTTTCGGTTGCATCCTTCCTGCTCAATGAAAAGCGCGCACTGATCGCTGGCATTGAACAGCGTCACAACTGCTCCGTCGTTGTTCTGCCAAATCCAAATATGGAAACGCCGCACTACGAGGTTCAGCGCCTTCGCCCGGACGACACCATGGTTGGTGAAGTTTCCTACGAGCACCGTCTCGATATGGACGAACCAGAGCATCTGAGCGAAGCCCTCAACGCAGAACCTGTTCGTCAACAGGAAGCTGCAGTGAGCACTGTACCGCGCGCACCTGCTCCAGTTGCCACTACGCAGCCACAAGAAGCCGCGCCTCAGTCAGCTGGTCTGTGGGGACGTATTGGCCAGGCCATCTCTGCCCTGCTTACCACAGAGAAAGAGCCTGAGGCAGCACCACGCCCGGAAGTCCGTGTTAACAAGAACACCAAATCCGAACCAAAAGCGAAAAATGCTAAGAACGGTCGCCGTGACAACCGCCGCAAAGCGGACGACGGAGACGACAAGCGTCGCAATGGTCGCCAGCAGGATAAAGCCCGTAATGGCAAAGCTTCTGACAAGCCAGCCAACGAACGTGGTGGCAAGAATGGCCGCAACAATCAGCGTGACAACCAGCGCGACGGTCAGCGAGATAGCCAGAATGGCGATACCCAGGCAAAAGGCGATAACCGTAAAGGTCGCAACAGCCGCCGCAACGGTAACGACAAGCCTGAAAACACTCGCAATGAAAAGCCTGCACGCCAGAACAAGGGCAACCAGGACTCTTCAGATACCAACGAGAATCCGAACGCCAAGCGCGCGCCTCGTCGCGATCGCAGTCGTCGTGAAGATATTCCCAAACCACAGAAGCCTGCGGCAAAGGAGAATCCTGAAGAACTGGTAGCAGATACTCAGCCGGCGAGCATCAGCAACGAAGCCAAAGCTGAACAGCCAGCTACTGCAGAAGTTAAGACAGCTGACGCAAAATCAGAAGAAACAGGCAATCAGACTGATAATCGAGCAGACGGCAACGGTCGTCGTCGTGGCCGTCGCCGTTCGCGCAAACCTGCTGCTCAAACTGGCGAGAACACAGCGACTCAGACTGATAGCAAGCCTGAAGCGGAAGCTAAGCCTGCAACAGAAGCTAAACCAGCAGCAGAAGCTAAGCCTGCAACAGAAGCTAAGCCTGCAGCAGAAGCTAAACCAGCAGCAGAAGCTAAACCTGCAGCAGAAGCTAAACCTGCAGCAGAAGCTAAGCCTGCAGCAGAAGCCAAACCTGCAGCAGAAGCCAAACCTGCAGCAGAAGCCAAACCTGCAGCAGAAGCCAAACCTGCAGCAGAAGCTAAACCTGCAGCAGAAGCTAAACCTGCAGCAGAAGCTAAACCTGCAGCAGAAGAGCAATCTGCAGAAGCTGAGAAGAAGCCGACTCGCCGTCGTCGTCGCGCGCCGTCAGGTCGTGCACCGAACGACCCTCGTAATGCTGGGACCGCCAGCAATGAAGGTGACGAAGCAACCTCTGAAAAGCCGAAAAAGCAGGAAGTTGCTGAAGAGAGCCAGAGCGGAGAGTAATCTTCGCCCCTCTTTAGAGGCCACTCCCCTCTGAGTAACTCAGAGGGGAGCAGACGTAGAAAAGCCCGCAGATGCGGGCTTTTTTATAACCAGATACTTCTAATCAGAAAGTATCACCAGGGATATGAACATTCCCCTCCATAATGATGCGCGCACTGCGACTCATTACAGCTTTCTTAGCAGTCCATTCACCATTCACTTCCTCAGCCGCCGCGCCGACACGCAACGTTCCAGAAGGATGGCCAAAAGTAACCGCGTCACGATCACCACCACCGGCTGCTTCGTTAACCAGAGTACCCGGAATCGCAGCTGCCGTCGCAATAGCAACCGACGCTGTACCCATCATGGCGTGGTGCAGTTTGCCCATCGACAGGGCGCGGACGCAAAGATCAATATCGCCCGTACCGATTTGCTTGCCGCTGGATGATTCATAGGCCGTTGCTGGTGCAACGAATGCAATTTTCGGCGTATGCTGGCGATCAGCCGCCTCGGCGACATCTTTGATCAGGCCCATTTTTACCGCGCCATAAGCACGCATGGTTTCAAAGCGAGCCAGCGCGTCTGCATCTGAGTTCAGATCTTTCTGCAGCTCTGTGCCTTTGTAGCCAATATCTGCAGCGTTCACGAAGATGGTTGGAATGCCAGCATTGATCATGGTCGCCTTAAAAGTACCGATACCCGGTACTTCAAGATCATCCACCAGATTGCCGGTCGGGAACATAGAACCTTCGCCATCGGCTGGGTCCATAAATTCGATCACAACTTCAGCCGCCGGAAAGGTAACACCATCCAGCTCAAAATCGCCCGTTTCCTGCACTTCTCCGTTAGTGATCGGCACATGTGCAATAATGGTTTTGCTGATGTTCTTCTGCCAGATACGGACCGTGCAGATACCGTTTTCAGGAATACGATCTGCATCGACCAAACCCTTCGAGATTGCAAATGCGCCAACAGCCGCAGTCAGATTGCCGCAATTGCCAGACCAGTCAACAAATGGCTTATTGATCGATACCTGGCCGAACATATAGTCCACATCGTGATCTGGCTGCTCGCTTTTAGCCAGGATAACGGTTTTAGAAGTACTTGACGTCGCGCCCCCCATACCGTCGATCTGCTGTCCATATGGATCAGGGCTGCCGATCGTGCGCAACAGGATCTTGTCGCGCGCTTCACCTGGTACCTGTGCAGCCTCAGGCAAATCCGTCAGACTGAAGAAAACACCCTTCGACGTACCGCCACGCATGTAGGTCGCCGGGATTTTAACTTGTGGTTTATGAGTCATAAGATGCCCCATTAAATAATAAAAATAAGGTGGGCCATGCCCACCCTACTGATTCAGCTCTTTCGCCAACACCTCAACTACCTATCGACGGAAACAAGTCCGTTCGGGAGACGTCAGTGAGACGGAAATCTATTCCCAACGCATTGAAGCGTCGGCGAAGACGCTGAGGCGAGGCGCAGACCAGCGAGGAAGCGGAGCGTACTGAAGTACGTGAGCATTCCGAGTTGATCTGCAATACTGCCTCAGCAATGCAGCCAGCTTCAGGCTCCCTTGAGGAAGTCTTTGGCGAATTTTTGTAGCACCCCACCGGCGTTGTAGGTCACAACTTCTTCAGCAGTATCCAGACGACAGGTCACCGGCACTTCAATGGTTTCGCCATTCTGACGATGGATAACCAGCGTCAGGTCGCAACCAGCAGAACGCTCACCAATCACGTCGTATGTCTCAGTACCATCCAGCTCCAGTGTCTTGCGCGTGGTGCCTTCTTTGAACTGTACCGGCAGTACACCCATACCGATCAGGTTGGTACGGTGAATACGCTCAAAGCCTTCAGCAACGATCACTTCAACACCCGCCAGACGAACGCCTTTGGCAGCCCAGTCACGTGACGAACCCTGACCGTAGTCTGCACCGGCAACGATAATCAGCGGCTGCTTGCGTTCCATGTAGGTTTCAATCGCATCCCACATCCGGACGACTTTACCTTCTGGCTCAATACGCGCCAGAGAACCTTGCTTCACTTCGCCGTTCTCCTGAACCATTTCGTTCATGAGTTTCGGGTTAGCAAGAGTGGCACGCTGAGCCGTAAGGTGGTCACCACGGTGCGTGGCGTACGAGTTAAAGTCTTCTTCTGGAAGTCCCATCTTGTGCAGATATTCACCCGCAGCACTGTTCATCAGAATCGCATTCGATGGCGACAGGTGATCCGTAGTGATGTTGTCCGGCAGAATCGCCAGCGGACGCATCCCCTTCATGGTACGTTCTGCTGCCAGAGCACCTTCCCAGTATGGAGGACGACGGATATAGGTCGACATCTCGCGCCAGTCGTAAAGAGGGCTAGGTGCTTTTTCAGCTTCGCCGAGATCGAACATCGGGATGTATACGTCGCGGAACTGCTGTGGCTTGACGAATTCGCCTACGATTGCGTCGATTTCTTCGTCAGATGGCCAGATGTCCGTAAGGCGGATTTCTTTGCCATCAACCACGGCCAGTACGTCTTTCTCGATATCGAAGCGAACGGTACCCGCAATCGCATAAGCGACAACAAGTGGCGGCGAAGCCAGGAATGCCTGCTTAGCGTATGGATGAATACGACCATCGAAGTTACGGTTACCCGACAGTACAGCAGTGGCATACAGGTCGCGATCAATGATTTCCTGCTGAATTTCAGGATCAAGTGCGCCCGACATACCGTTACAGGTCGTACACGCGAACGCTACGATACCGAAGCCCAATTTCTCAAGCTCTGGGAGAAGCCCCGCTTCTTCAAGGTAGGTGCGCGCCACTTTTGAACCCGGCGCGAACGACGACTTAACCCAAGGCTTACGTATCAGACCCAGCTCATTGGCTTTTTTCGCCAACAGACCAGCCGCAACCACGTTGCGAGGGTTAGAGGTATTGGTACAGGAGGTGATAGCAGCGATGATGACCGCACCATCAGGAATCAGACCTTCAGCTTCCTGAGCTTTGGCCTCTTCCAGGTTACCCGCGATGCCCTTAGCTGCCAGATCTGCCGTTGCAAGAAGCGCATGAGGGTTTGAAGGGCCTGCCATATTACGACCAACAGAAGAGAGGTCAAATTTCAGAACACGCTCGTACTGTGCACTTTCCAGTGCGTCTGCCCACAGACCAGTTTCTTTAGCATACTGTTCTACCAGAGCCACCTGATCGGAGTCACGACCTGTCAGGTTCAGATAATCGATGGTCTGCTCATCGATGTAAAACATCGCTGCAGTTGCGCCGTATTCTGGCGTCATGTTGGAAATCGTCGCCCGGTCACCGATCGTCAGGCTTGAAGCACCTTCACCGAAGAACTCAAGGTACGCACCAACAACACGCTCTTTACGCAGAAACTGAGTCAGAGCCAGAACGATGTCAGTTGCAGTAATACCTGGCTGGCGCTTCCCAGTCAGCTCAACACCAACAATGTCTGGGAGACGCATCATGGATGGGTGACCCAGCATTACAGTTTCGGCTTCCAGACCGCCAACACCTACAGAGATTACGCCGAGTGCGTCAACGTGTGGCGTGTGAGAGTCGGTACCGACACAGGTATCCGGATACGCAACGCCGTCGCGCGCCTGAACTACCGGAGACATTTTTTCCAGATTGATCTGATGCATGATGCCGTTACCCGCTGGAATCACGTCGACGTTGTCGAACGCCGTTTTAGTCCACTCGATGAAGTGAAAGCGGTCAGCATTACGACGCTCTTCAATGTCACGGTTTTTCTGGAACGCGTCCGGATCAAAGCCGCCACACTCAACAGCCAGAGAGTGGTCAACAATCAGCTGCGTCTGAACCACTGGATTCACTTTGGACGGATCACCGCCCTGAGCTGCGATTGCATCACGCAGGCCAGCCAGATCCACCAGAGCGGTCTGACCCAGAATATCGTGAGTCACAACGCGTGCTGGGTACCAGGGAAAGTCGAGATCGCGCTTACGGTCGATCAGCTGCTCCAGGCTTGCGTTCAGTGCTTCTGGCGCACAACGGCGGACCAGCTGCTCTGCCAGAATACGCGAGGTGTATGGCAGTGTGTCGTATGAACCCGGCTTGATGGCTTCACATGCCGCGCGGGTATCAAAGTAGTCCAGGCTGCTGCCCGGAAGATTCTTACGGAATTCAGTATTCATACTCAATTTCTCATCACGGTTTTGGCGCACTCGATTCGGTGCGCGGATGAAAGCCGGTTTTCAACTCGTCGTGAATCTTTCCATGGAGACTCACGTCTGACTGCCGTCCGACCGCCATGGATGGCGGAAGTGTCGGATTCCGTAGGGAACGGAACCGACCATGGCATGCAGGGTTGAAAACCGGCTTCCACCCACACCCCTTACACCGGGTGGGCCGCTGAAGTCACCGCTCAATATGGCGGAGACTTCGGAGTACTCAAGTGAGAGCGACTGTTGCGATCTGGCTGTGCACCACATGGATGTGGTGCCCAAGCCCCCAGGGATGGGTTCACGGCGCGCCAGAGAGCAATAGCCGCCTCTCACATTTAACTTTTAGCGGAGCAGCGACTTAGCGGTCAGCAATCGCCGGAACTGCGCGGTTCTCTTCACCAGTGTATTCAGCGCTTGGACGGATAATACGGTTGTCAGCGCGCTGCTCCATTACGTGAGCTGCCCAGCCAGTCAGGCGGGAACAAACGAAGATCGGAGTGAACAGCTTGGTCGGAATGCCCATGTAGTTGTACGCAGACGCATGGAAGAAGTCAGCGTTACAGAACAGCTTCTTCTCGCGCCACATAACCGCTTCACAGCGTACAGAAATGTCGTACAAGTTCGTGTCGCCATTTTCGTTCGCCAGCTTCTCAGACCACTCTTTGATCACAGCGTTACGCGGGTCAGATTCGCGGTAGATCGCGTGACCGAAGCCCATGATCTTATCTTTGCGCGCCAGCATACCCATGATGGACTCTTCAGCGTGCTCTGGGTTGTCCATGCCTTCGATCAGTTCCATCGCGGCTTCGTTCGCGCCACCGTGCAGTGGGCCACGCAGGGAACCAATAGCACCAGTGATACAGGAGTGCATGTCACTCAGCGTTGATGCACATACGCGTGCAGTGAAGGTAGATGCGTTGAACTCGTGCTCTGCATACAGAATCAGTGATGCCTGCATCACCTGAACATGCAGTTCAGATGGCTTCTCGCCATGCAGAGTCCACAGGAACTGTTCGGCAATAGAATCAGCAGCGGTATTCTCATCAATGCGCTTGTCATTGTGAGAGAAGTTGTACCAGTAGTTGATCATGCCTGGGAAAACAGCCAGCATGCGATCAGTCGCTTCCTGCTGTTCATCGAAGCTTTCTTCGGTTTCGAGGTTGCCCAGCATCGAACAGCCAGTGCGTATCACATCCATTGGATGAGCAGAAGCAGGAATGCGCTCTAGCACTTCCTTCAGCGCCTGTGGCAGACCACGCATGCCCTTCAGCTTAGTTTTGTAGGCATCCAGCTCAGCCTGAGTAGGCAGCTCACCTTTCAGGATCAGGTACGCAACTTCTTCAAACTCACAGTTTGCAGCGAGGTCTTTGACGTCGTAACCACGGTAAGTCAGACCGGAACCTGATTTACCCACGGTCGAAAGCGCAGTTTTACCGGCAACCTGGCCGCGCAGGCCTGCCCCAGAGAGTTCTTTTCCAGCAGCCATGTGCTTCTCCTATAACTTTAGATACTTTATGTAACTATCTGAAATTATTAATATTTAACAGACGAGGTAGCTCTCTCGCCAATCTGTTATTTATTCTTACCTTCTTCGAACAGAGCATCGAGCTTCTGTTCAAAATCGTGGTAGTTCAGGTAATCGTACAGTTCCATACGGGTCTGCATCATGTCGACCACCTTACGCTGATGACCTTCTTCAAGCAGGCTTTTGTAAACAGTTTCAGCTGCTTTATTCATCGCACGGAAAGCACTCAGCGGGTACAGGACCATCGCGGCACCCCACTCACCCAGTTGCTCGCGGCTCCACAGTTCGGTCTGACCGAACTCAGTGATGTTTGCCAGAATCGGCACATCCAGCGCTTCAGCGAAAGCGCGGTAGTGTTCTTCAGTCTTCACAGCTTCAGCGAAGATGCCGTCAGCGCCAGCTTCAACACATGCTTTCGCACGTTCAATCGCCGCTTCAAGACCTTCCTGAGCGAACGCATCAGTACGGGCCATGATGAAGAAATCCGGATCAGTTCGAGCATCAACAGCCGCTTTGATACGGTCGACCATTTCTTCTTTAGATACGATTTCTTTGTTCGGGCGATGACCACAACGCTTTTGAGCAACCTGATCTTCGATATGCACTGCAGCAGCACCGGCCTTTTCCATCTCTTTAATGGTGCGAGCGATGTTGAATGCGCCCCCCCAACCCGTATCAATATCAACCAACAGCGGCAACGAGCTTGCAGAAGTAATACGACGAACATCTTCAACCACGTCGTTCAGCGACGTCATACCGAGGTCTGGCAGGCCGTAGGAAGCGTTTGCAACACCACCACCGGAGAGATAGATCGCCTGATGGCCAATTTTTTCAGCCATCATCGCGGCATACGCATTGATGGTACCTACAATTTGCAGCGGCTTGTTATCTTCAAGCGCCTTACGGAATTTCTGGCCTGGGGTCATATCAGGTCTCCTGTGCCGTATAAGTTAATGTCGGGCCTCGTGAGCCAGACGAGTTTCAAGGTTAGTCAAAGACACCTGGATATGGCGCCTCATCAGTAGTTCGGCGAGTTGCGGATCACGACTTTTTATCGCCTCCACAATGCGCTGGTGCTCTTTCAATGCCTGCAGCGGGCGCTCTGAGCTGGTACTGGTGCGATAACGATACATACGGATTATGTGATAGAGGTCACCACAGAGCATTTGATGCAAACGGCTATTCTTGCTGCCTTCGATAATGCGGTAATGAAAATCCAGATTACCTGACTTCTGGTAGTAGCTAAGTCCCTGATCTGCTTCGATGGAACGCGCATGCTCTTCGAGGAGCTTCTCTAGGGCAGAGATCTCAGCATCAGACATACGCTCTGCGGCCAGGCGGCACGCCATACTCTCAAGCTCAAGGCGGACTTCATAGATATCACGTAGCTCCTCGAGCGACAAAGACACCACGCGAGCGCCTGCATGCGGGACACGAACAACGAGATTGCGTGCTTCAAGCTTCTGAATGGCTTCTCTGATCGGCGCGCGGCTACCTCCGTATCGGGTAACCAACGCCTGCTCCGACAGCCTTTCGCCGGGAGCAAGCTCCCCACGTACAATAGCCGTGGCCAATTCAGAGAACACTTTTTCAGCAAGCGTTTGGGCTTCAGACATAGATTGTCGACAATCCTTAATGAGTCGACCGACATTCTACGCCTAATAATCCTTGTTTCAATAGATCTACGACCAAGATTGTATACAACCCAAGCATATCCTATCGAGAGCAAGGTACAAAAAAGCCCGGACGTTCCGGGCTCCTTTTCATGCAGTTCATCAACCCACCAACCAAGCGGTTGTTTCTACAGGGTTAACTCAGGCTCCTGGCATTTCCAGTTTCTGCGGAGAAACGATAATGCCGTTATTATCTGCATAGACGAACTGGCCCGGCACGAAATCAACACCACCGAACTTAACCTTAACGTTTACGTCGCCCAGATCACGCTTATCGGTCTTCAGAGGATTCGTTGCCAGCGCCTGAACGCCCAGCTCAGTTTCCATAATGACATCAACATCACGGATACAACCGTAGATAATGATACCTTCCCAACCGTTTTTAGCTGCTTTTTCAGCCAGCATATCGCCCAGCAGCGCGTGACGCATGGAGCCGCCACCATCAACAACCATGACTTTACCTTTGCCGTCGGTGTCGACCAACTCTTTTACTTTTGAGTTATCTTCGTGGCACTTAACAGTTACGATTTCGCCACCGAATGATTCACGGGCACCGTAGTTATTGAACATTGGCTCAACAACAGTGATGAGATCCGGGTATTCATCACAAAGATCCGGGGTTACATATTGAGTCATAGCGTCTCTCCTGAGTTAAACATGTCTATTTCACGTACTTTAAATCGGTGTATTCCGGTCAGATCCTGACCAGCGGCTACTGCGATCGCAGAAGCAACAGCAGTTCCATCCCGACACTGGATATTTCTAGGTAAAGGCGACCGCAGGATACAACCCGCGATCTTTTCTGCAAACCGCTCCTCACTGCGCTCGCCCAGCAATACGGACGGTTGCCAGAATTGCACACAGCGGGCGCCTAACTCGCTGAGCCCCGCCTCCATTTCACCCTTGATCCTGTTATAAAAAAATATCGAACTGGCATCCGCTCCAGTCGCACTGACAATTGAACAGAGACTGGCACCTTTTGCGATCGCGGCAGATGCGGTCTCAACAACCAGATCCCGATCGACCGCCGCAAGGCCTGCCTTGCCAGCCACTTTTTGCGTCGTACCAAGTGCACAGAAGAAATGATCAACATGATCAGGCATAGGCTCAGAGAACGACTGCCAGATCAGCTGACCGCTATCGATGTATTTCTTAACAGAATCCGGCGCAGAACTACGCGCAATGGCAACGATTTTACGATAGCGGTTCTCCTGCAGCAGGCACTCCAACAGATGGGAACCAATCAGTCCGGTAACACCGACAATAACCGCAACTTTACTGTAAGGCTCCTCAGCTTGCATAAGCGCCAAGCCAATTACTGACCTTCGGCCAGACTTCGCGTTCGGCATCTTCGCCAATGATCATATCAATGTGAGCAAAATCCTTGCTAAAGCCGCTTCCAACGCCAAGGATAAGTTCCTCTTTAGGGCCGCCGTACATTCGATAAAAACGCTGACAATACTTCGCTGGATCCGTGGTATCACCCGCTGCAGAAACCCCCAGAAGCGGAATTGTCGCTTCTTTCCACTTCGGCAACAGAGGCTCGCCAGTCGATGGCAACTTCCAACGCCCCAGCAGGCTATGGCGCGCAAGGTACTCATTAATGACACCTGCAGGTTCGTTTTCAGGCCCAATTTTCATCTGGCGACCGTCCAGCTCTTTCCTGAAAGAAACAAGCGCACGAGCAATTGGACCCGCGAGCGGAACCTGCAACGCCATATTCGGGCGCACCACTTGCGTACCAAACATGGCAAATGCTGGCAACGAAGTCAGAAAGCCACCGGAAACCGCAGTCGCGATGATAGTCCCACCAAGTGAATGCCCGAGCCAGGCCGGATAACGTCCACTCTGCTCGTGAATAAACTCATGAACCGCCGGAACATCGAAACGCGCGTACCGCTCAACAGTATTTTTTTGATAGTCATCATTACGGGGAGACTGGCCATGCCCACGGTGCTCGTATAACCAGACATCAAAGCCCTTTTCGACCAGAAAACTGGCCATGCCGCGCCCTTTCGCCGACAACCAGAAGCCTTTATTGGTGAAACTACCGTGAACGAGAACAACCGGAAACCCTCTGTCCTCACCTTGCTCGTTACCAGCCAGACCAATCCGCGACAGCGCTATCTGTACACTCGGGTCAGGATCGCGATTGTGTTTCACCAGATAGATATCCTCAGAGAGATCACCAAGGATATCTGCCCGCGATAAGGTCACGGGGAACAGCGAACTGCTGCTCTTCATAATTCGTTCGTCCTTTACTTGGGTTGTTCAGTCCTGCTTATTGGCAAGAAAGAACCAGGTATCCAACACGGAATCTGGGTTCAGAGAAATACTGTCGATACCTTTATCCATTAACCAGCGTGCGAAGTCCGGATGATCCGACGGCCCCTGACCGCAGATGCCGATGTACTTGCCTGCTTTCTTACACGCATCAATGGCGTTCTCAAGCAGAGCCAGAATTGCCGCATTACGCTCATCAAAGAGGTGAGCAATAATGCCGGAATCCCGATCCAGACCCAGCGTCAGTTGCGTGAGGTCATTCGAGCCAACAGAGAAACCGTCAAAATGCTCAAGGAACTGCTCTGCAAGAATCGCGTTTGCAGGGAGCTCACACATCATGATCAGGCGCAGGTCATTCTCACCACGCTTAAGGCCGTTTTCCGCAAGCAGCTCAACCACCTGCTCTGCTTCACCGACGGTGCGAACAAATGGCACCATAATTTCAACATTGGTGAAGCCCATTTCATTGCGGACTTTCTTCATCGCCCGACATTCGAGTTCGAAACAATCACGGAAATTCTTGGAGATATAGCGCGACGCGCCACGGAAACCCAGCATTGGATTTTCTTCTTCCGGCTCAAATAAGCGCCCACCAATCAGGTTGGCGTATTCGTTTGATTTAAAGTCAGAAAGACGAACGATAACGCGCTTCGGCCAGAACGCAGCAGCCAGAGTTGATATACCTTCAACCAGCTTATCTACGTAGAAATCAACAGGCTCGCTGTACCCAGAGATACGACGCTCGACGGTAGGTTTCACATCCTCAGGCAGCTGATCAAAATTCAGAAGCGCTTTCGGGTGAACACCGATCATGCGGTTAATAATAAATTCCAAGCGTGCAAGGCCAACACCGGCGTTCGGCAATGACTGAAAATCAAAGGCACGATCCGGATTGCCGACATTCATCATAATCTTAAGATCAAGATCCGGCATCGAATCCACGCTGTTGGTGCGAACATCAAAATCAAGCGCACCTTCGTAAACGAAGCCGGTATCACCTTCTGCACAAGAAACGGTGACTTCCTGGCCGTCGAAGAGTCTGTCTGTTGCATCATCGCAACCAACAACAGCGGGAATGCCTAGCTCACGGGCAATGATTGCTGCGTGACAGGTGCGACCACCTCGATTGGTAACAATTGCGGCTGAGCGCTTCATCACCGGTTCCCAGTCAGGGTCCGTCATATCAGCTACGAGTACTTCGCCTTCCTGCACCTTGTCCATATCTTCGATATGTTCAATAACGCGTACTTTACCCTTACCAATCCGGTGGCCAATGCTCCGGCCTTCAGCAAGGATATTGCCGGTTTCTTTCAGCAGGTAGCGCTCCATAACGTTTTTACTGGCGCGACTTTTTACGGTTTCCGGACGGGCCTGGACGATATAAAGCTTGCCATCATCACCATCTTTCGCCCACTCAATATCCATTGGGCGGCCGTAGTGTTTCTCAATGATCATTGCCTGACGAGCGAGCGACTGCACTTCGTCATCAGTAATAGAAAATATTCTGCGCAGGTCACGATCAACGCGTTGAGTCTCAACCGATTTACCAACCGAAGCCTCCTTGTTGTAAATCATCTTGATGGCTTTAGCACCAAGATTGCGACGCAGAATCGATGGTCGACCCTCAGTCAGGTTACGCTTGTGAACGTAGAACTCGTCAGGGTTTACCGCACCCTGCACAACGGTTTCGCCCAGGCCATATGAGGAGGTTATAAATACGACATCGTCGAATCCAGATTCTGTATCCAGGGTAAACATGACACCGCTGGATGCAGTCTCACTACGAACCATACGTTGAATACCCGCAGACAGGGCGACCTTGTGATGATCAAAGCCTTGATGCTCACGGTAAGCGATCGCACGGTCGTTAAACAGAGAAGCGAAGACATCACGGATCGCGAAAAGCACATTGTCGATACCGACAATATTCAGATGGGTTTCTTGCTGACCAGCGAAAGAAGCATCAGGCAGGTCTTCTGCAGTGGCTGATGAGCGCACAGCAACGGCCATGTTGTCATTGCCATCTTCCAGCCATGAGAACTCTTCACGCACTCTCTCTTCAAGCTTTGGCGGCAAAGGTGCCTCGTGAATCCACTCCCTGATTTGCTTACCCGTCGATGTCAATGCCTGAATATCATCAACATCCAGCCCCTGAAGCGCATCATTAATTCGTCCGCCCAGGCCCTCATAGGCGAGAAACTCCCGATAGGCATCTGCCGTTGTTGCGAAACCGTCTGGCACTGAAACGCCAGCGGCCGAGAGGTTTCCGATCATTTCGCCAAGTGATGCATTCTTACCGCCAACGCGCTCAACGTCATTGATGGTTACCTGATTAAACCTGAGAACATAATCGGTCAAGGAAACTCTCCTTCGTGCTGATGATTCAATTTTACGCTTGGGTGATTCGCATGAATCACCTATAGTTGCCTGCGTCTGCGGAACTCCGTCAGGCACGTAATACTAAGTGGACGCAGGAAAAATTACCATATGAAGCGCTTTGCCTATTTTATTTCCGACGGTACAGGAATCACGGCCGAAACATTAGGCAATGCCTTGCTAGCCCAATTCGACAAGCTTCAGTTTACCCGTGTAACACTGCCATACATTGATTCGACTGAGAAGGCTAACAACGCAGTGGCCAAAATCAATCAGGCCGCAAAGGACTCCGGCGCACCCGCCATTCTCTTCGATACGATTGTCGACAAGAACATCCGTTCTATCATCGACACCGCGGATGCATTTAAAGTCGACATTTTTGAAGCATTTCTGCATCCACTGGAGCAGGAATTAGCGACTGAAAGCTCGTACTCGGTCGGCAAGTCACACTCCCCTGCGGATAGTACGCGCTACCTGAACCGCATAGACGCAGTCAATTTTGCCCTCGACAATGATGATGGCGCACGCACCCGCCACTACGAAGATGCTGACGTCATACTCGTTGGCGTTTCCCGGTCCGGCAAAACTCCGACCTGCCTCTATCTTGCTATGCAATTCGGCATTAAGGCGGCGAACTACCCGCTGACAGAAGAAGATATGCTTGATCTGCGCTTGCCTGACAGCCTGCAGAAACACAAACATAAGATATTCGGGTTAACGATTGACCCGGAGCGCCTCTCAGCGATCCGCACAGAACGAAAAGCTAACAGCAGATACGCGTCACTTAAGCAATGCTACCACGAAGTAGACGAAGTGGAGTTTCTGTACGAGCGGGAGAACATCCCTTACATCAGCACAACCGACAAATCGATCGAGGAAATTTCTACTAGAATCCTTGATTCCACAGGGCTAAAGCGCTCTCTGGATTGATATCAAGCACGCAATGCGTTGATCGCCGAAGCCACCTGCTTCGGCCTGGAATAAACAACCCCATGATCTGCACGCGGGACTTCGTGCAACACCCACGTCGGAGATTCAGCCGCCAGTCTTTTATGACGCATACGCATTGATTCAGGAGACAGGCCTCCGATGAGGCTCATACCTGGGACTGGTGAAATCCAGTTAGCATAATGATCTGAATACCGAGTCAACGCCTGACTAACCGCCCTGACACCATAGCCGAGCCCAGCCAGGTTTTCTGACAAACGTCGCACAACCAGGTCATCGCCAGCTTTATCACGAAACGGGGATACAGCATCCAGAAAACCAAGCACAGCATCCGCCTTACCTGACATCAGCAATTCAGCCTGGTCGCCATATTCTTCAGCTCGATGTATCAAAAGCTCTGGATTACTCGCCAACAAGGCCGCAGGCTCAATCAAACCTAATCGCTGCACCTTAAACGGCGCATCACTCAGCTCCGCAAGATGCATTGCCAGCAGCCCTCCAAAGGAATACCCGACAAGGTCAAACTGACCCCAACCCTGATACCTAAGGAATTCAGCGATAGCAGCCAGGTATTCATCAAAGCCCGCAGACTCTGCATTAACCCAAACAGAATCCCCCATTCCCGGAAGATCGGGAATCAGCACTTCATCCCATTCTGTCAGGTAATTAACAACCAGACGCCACGTCAGATCTCCGGCCAGGCCAGCACCATGCAGCAAGACCAGACGACGTGAATCACCCACAGCTGTACTCATGCTTTCTTCGAAGTTGACGAGCGTAGATGCAATATCACCGTGATTGAGGGTTTTACTGAAACGGTGCGTAGCCATCAGCCCAACGAATCTCCAGCGATATATCTTCCGCGGGTTTCATATCAAGATAAAGAATGAAACTCTCAACACCCTTGTCTTCGACAAGCACCCTGGCCTCCTGATATCCAACGCTATGCCAGCTTTCGGGAATACTATCGAGCGGCAAACGTCGCGAGTAGTACAGAGGCTTGAGGTCTGAGTTTAGCGAGATCAGGCTAGCCTCGACCGGAGCGCCACGCAGCCTGAGCACAAGAAATCGACGACCCGAAGTTGCCTTGGGAGGCTTTCCAATGTGAAAGTACCAGGCTGTGTGATTTCCCTGCGAAGTTGGGAACGAGCGATATCTGACAGGGTCAAACAGCTGCACCGACTTAAATTGCTTAGGGGCTTCAACAAACTGGTCAGTAAACGCTTCGCAGCACGCTCCCTGCGTCATTTGCTGTTCGACCCTGAATGGTGGAGCAAGAATAGGATCCCACCCAATAATGACCTCGTCATCGCCCACAATGGTCTCAGCAGCGGCTTCTTGTTCAGCTTCAGCGTCGTATGTTTCCGTACGAACACGCCCATCTGGCTCTACGATCACGTAAAAGGCAGGATTATCCTCATCGTACTGGCGAAGCTTTTCCTGAACCTCCTCCTCTGTCTGGTAGTCATTATCGTCACCAGGAGGTTGCTCCACTGGCTCTTCCTCACCGGGCTTCAGCGGGACATTATGAATTCGCCCCTGCGCATCAACCCAAGTGTAATAACTGCCGTCAGCCATGGCGACTGACGACAGCAGGAAGAGAAATATTAACCTCAGAACTTGGTCCTGAAGCTGATACCCGCGTGCCCAATGGTCAACTTGGTGTCGACATCGAGCCCTGGGTAAGGGTTGGTAACAACGCATGTAAGACAGTTACGGTTAAGAGAGTTACTTGAATTCGGATACTCATTATTAGAACTCGCGTCCTGCGGATCCGCCTTGATATGCTCAACTGATTTCATAAAACTCATCGACAGGTCGATGGTAGTATCCAGGTCCCACTGGTAGCCAAGGCCGACAGCGTACATACGCATAAAGCCAATCGGCGCCTGCAGGCTACGCGAATCCTTAGGAATTGAGCTACGACGGGGTTCAAAACCAGCACGCAGCTGTATACGTGAGTTAAGATCCATCGCCATACCAATATTGTATGTCCAGACACTACGGAAGTTCAGAGGCATTTCCAGAGTGGTATCAGTTACCAAATCCGGCGACAGGATTTTAGCCGTAGAAAGGAAGCTCACCTGACGGTCAAACTGGATGTCTAAGCTGTCCCATTCATCGAAGTCGGTCCAGCCAGCATCCAGATTGAAGTGAAATATATCAAAATACTTGAACTTCACACCCGCCTGAAAATGCTGAGGATAGGTCAGCTCTGACGTCACATAACCAGACTCATAAGTCTGCCCTTGCGGGAAAGAGAAAATCGCGCCAGTCACAGCACCAATAATCGATGAGTTAAAGGTACGGAAAAAGTCCGCAAAGTCGTCCGTATACTCAAGCTCGTAATCACCGGTCAGCTTGGTATTCGCCTCACTTTGATATGACATACCAAACTTAAACCAACCATTAGGTTCCCAAAGCATACCAAGGTTAAACGATGGAGACAGCGACTCAGTCATAGTGATATCAAGCGTGCCAATATCATCGTAGGGACCAACGTCACCACCACACAGCGTAATAAAAGGCGCCAGCGGATCATTCCGTTTGGGGTTGCCATTTTCATCGGGTTCGAGACAGCCAAAAGCATTTTGCAGCTCCTCGAGCACACCGACCAACACGTTTGGTGCACGAAGTTCCTGCTCTAAAGACACAGCCTGGTGTGAAAACAGGAGACCTGCGCCAACAGAGAATTCATCATTTACCTGATAACCAAATGATGGCGACAAATAAGTAAGCCGCTGAATTGCAACTTCTTTCGCCTGATAACGCCCCGGATCATCATCTCCCTTCGAGAAGCCTGCAGCCATTGGCGCATAGACAGCATTTGCAAAGGTAAATTTTGAGCCCGGCGGCTTAATAGAGAACCCCGCCGTTGGCAGAGCAATGATAGGCAATGGAATACCCTGACGGCCTATTCCAGGAAAATACGCAGCGACGTGCGCTCTACTTTTGCCTTCGTTCAACACAGGATCTTTGGAAGGGTCGAGCAAACCCGCCTCTTCAGAGTCAAAATCATCAGGCAAACTGAATTCGGCTTCAGAGTTCAGAATAATGTTATTGAACTGCAACTGAAACTGACGCCCATCAAGCTTAGTCAGACCAGCAGGGTTAAAGTGAATATCCATGATTCCGGTAGGGTCTGCTGTTACTGCGTTCCCCAAGGACATGGCTTTGTTGTCGATAAATAAGTTCTGCAGGAGTTCAGCATTTGCCACTCCTGGAACCAGCATCGCTAACAGCGCTAACTTCCGCATATTAAACCGCCACAAACTGTTATTTATTATCGTTTTATCAGTCATGACTGATTAGTTGCCCTCTGAAGGTTTTGCACCCTCAATATCAATAGGCAATGACAGTCCCAGCAGGATATCAGGAGAAAGCTCCGTCATACCAAAGCCGACGTTTACGTTTGCGATCGTTTTTGGGGATACGCGCACACCTAAGGCGAAGTTCATAATGCCGGTCATTTGGCCGGTCGTTTCAGAACGAGTCTCCTGACCAGTTGAAGGGCGATACAGAACAAATTCGCTTCCCATAGAGTAAGACCCCTGGAAAGATGCACTCAGAGAAACATCGTATGAAAGCGAGTAAGCAAAACCCATAGAGGCTGAGATATTGCCCTTATTATTCACTTCTTGCAGCAGCTGATCACCACGCACCTGGTTCAGATCAGTAGCGGGAAGGTCATAACCCGCTGAGAGTGAGCCGAACAAGACAACCGGATCAAGAACTTTAGAAGTACTCAAACCGCCACTCAAGCCAAATGTACCCGACCCTGTGGAAAGCGCTTCATTTTCATCAATTTCGTAAGGCGACTGACCGGTCGGTACACGAAGAGAACCGAAATACGTTCTGGATGCTTTACCCGGAATATACTCAGCTGGCTGCCAGCGAACAGTACCGCTGATATCACCCACGCCGTAACCGGAAAGCTCGTCCTGCGTTTCAAACTTGGAAACCAACGGCAGGCGAACACCGAGTGTCAGGTTGTTAAACAGGCCGTAATCAAACGCAAAGCTATTCGTAAATGAATGGCTTGCAACTGGACTTACATCAACACTACGAACGCGAGAGTCCTCAACATTGAGGTCTATGCGCTGGTCACCATAATAGCTGTAGTCGAAGTTATAGTTGAGAGACATCCCGCCTTTTTTCAGCAAGGAATAGTTCTTTTCCGCCGCCTCAAACACTTCCTCAAGTGCTTTCTCAGTATCAGCATCACTGTCCTGTTTTGAAAGAGCCTCGCGAGCCTTGTCCATTTCTTCAGCGGTATCTGCGTAAGCGCCATTCACAGCAGCCAGCAACAAAGTCAGCGATAAAATTCCGGAGCGTTTCATGATTCTGCTTACCTTTTATTATTTTCTTCTGTAACGGAGAGACTTATTAATACCTTGGCCATCTTCGACAAGGCCATCGGTGACCAGGATATTGAAGTTATCCGGATCGCCGCCGTCTTCAGCAGTTTTGATTTCAGTTTCAAATACGAATGAGCCGTCATCCCCCACAACAGCATCGCCATTCTCATCTACTTTTAAGCGATATTCGTATTCGGCGTTATTAAATGAAGCATAAATCGCATTCTGCAGCTGGTGCTCAGATTTGACATGCAACATTGGAAACTCTTTAAAGGCATTCTCAGCAATAATATGATCTGAAACAAAGCGCATATCCTCTTCATGCAGCTCTAAGCCGCTCGCGGGCTTATGGCCATTCGGGAACACTATAAAGAGAACGTTGTTATCCCAGACTTCGAGAAAACGATGAAGAGTAAAAGAGATGTTGCCCAATGCAGGGTCGGCAACGTAAACCCGGCCATCGTACACCGTGCGGATAACAACAAAATGTTTAAATCCCGCATACTGAATCGGTGCGATAGCTGGGTGATCTAAAGTTTCAAGGTCGGATGCTTCCGCCTTGAACCCCCCTGATGGATGACCGAGCGCCGTAACTAAGCGCTTCATGTCTAACATTGAGAAACCCCGACGCTCTACGATTCGTTCAGTCTCACCGAATCGCAGCAAACCTTCCATCACCTGACGTTCCTGGAAGTTCCTACCCAAGTAAAAGTCGAGAAGTGTCGTCAGGGCAGCAGAGCCACAGGAATAGTCATACACCTGACGCACGACATTTTTGAATTTTTTCGCAGCGAGAGGTTCGACATTAACTACCATATCTTCCTGATAGTCTTCACCGACGGCCACACGAACAACGGTGTCCCCCTGCTCTCGCTCATTCACAATGGCAAGCTCATGTGCCATGGCGAACCCGATAACAGATCCTAAGAGAATAATCAGCACGATTCTAAGGCCTCGGCCTCCCCCTTTATATTTTTATTATAATTTGTATCGTTATCCTATGTTACAGAAACAATTTAGCCCAACCAAGTATAATTCACTGATAAATCAGGTTTTTTCGCTCTTTTTCATTAAATACAGACATAAAAAAAGCCCGCCGGAGCGGGCTTTCTTTCTAGACGCTAAGCGAACTTAGCGACCAGAGATGGTTACAGCCGCACCGTTCAGAGCGATATCAGAGATAGCAACTGAACCGATAGAAGATCCACCCAGAGCCAAGTCACCAATCTCGATAGTACCAGCCAGGTCAAGACCTGTGATAGAGATACCGTCGCCATTGAAGGTCAGAGTAGAGTCAGTGCTAATACCAGTACCAACACCGCCAGTACCGTATACACGCAGATCAGTAATGCCAATCGCGTCGTTCAACAGCGTCATGCTACCTGAGGTAACTTCAACAGAACCACCAACTGAAGTAATGGTAGTATCCGTACCAGACTGTGCAATTGTAGTAACGCTACCCTGAACATCCATAGTAACGTCAACGTTACGCGCCAGGTTAGCAGCAGAAAGGCCAGCATCAGTGCGAGTTTCAACGTTACCGATACGTACACGCAGGCCTGACAGATCAGTCGCAGAGCTATCCATGATGATAGAACCAGTTTCATCAATGTCGATTGCGTTGAAGATAGTAATATCAGAACCATCTGCAGAACCAACGATGATATTGCTAATTGCCAAAGAACCGCCACCAGTAGTTACGCCGTCGACAGTATCGGTATACAGAACTTCACCGATAGAAATGGCATCGACATCAGACAGAGTAATATCCAGATCGATACCAGCCTGACCAGTAGCAGCAGCCATTGCCATTTCGTCCATTGCTACCAGTTCAGCGTTAGCAGCGAAAGATACAGCGGCGATAGATGCAGCCAGAGAAGCTTTCTTGAGGAATTTCATTTGTGCACACTCCTGATTGTTTTTATGTAGTACAGCGGGTCTTTCAGTTTACCCGTTGACCATCCTACTTGTTTCACCTTGTGGTGTCACCCGTTTGAATGGTCGATTTTCAATTTGCTTACTGTCTTAGGAACTACCAGCAAGCTTTCGAATTAAGCCCCGCTACACGAGACTTGCGACCAATCTATTATGTTGATTTGCAGATGTCCACCCTTTTTTTCACACAAAGTTACGGAGAATGGTTACGAAGTAGCCTTGGATGTATAATGCGTGTAAAGAACTCGACAAAAATCTCTAATTTTCAATAAGTTATACACCCACAAATCTAACCAAGTGGCCTGTAATGTTCACCCATAAACTAGAGCTATCTGGCATTAACATACTGAAAAACCTGTCGCAACTGGACAGCTTCAATTTGTTAACCATTCCACACAGGCAACGCCATTACGTAAATTTGACAGAGGCAGATCACTTTAAAGCGAAGTATGTCCTCGCGATCGACATTGCGGATACCATGTGTGGTTTCCCACAAGCAAAAACAAATAAAGACTACAACAGCAACGGCTTTGTCGCAGGCTGGGTCGGTTTGCTGAACTACCCCAACAACCGCGACAAAATCGTATTCAGACGCTATAACTCTTCACTTTTGATCGATCCCGACAGTGATTACTGCGTCATCCAGGCCTACGAGCCAATCTCAGCCGATACAGTCTCGAACTACCTAAAAGCCTTAAACTTCCACTCAACAGCAGGTGTACCTGCCCGCAGACAGAGAAAATGGGCACCTGGCGAGACAAAGTCGAAGTATGCGGAGAACTTTGCAAAAGTCCGTAATTACCTATTGAGCGGTGACTGCTACCAAATCAACCTTGCCACGCCCTTTCTCTGCAAAGACGACCTGAGAGACTGTGACCCCTCCGAGTTAATGGAATCTTTTGACGCACCTCATGGCTGTATATTCAAAGATAGCCACCGAACGATAATCAGTGTATCGCCAGAGAGACTCCTGAAAGTCACCCCCACACCTAACGGCAACACCAACACTCAAAAACTGTCACTTGAGACACGCCCAATCAAAGGCACTGCTCCCAGGCACCCAGATCCGACAGAAGATGACCGACTCGCCTCATCACTTAGAGAGAGCCCAAAGAACCAGGCCGAAAACCTGATGATTGTGGATTTACTGCGAAATGATCTGAGTATCCATGCAGAACCAGGAAGCGTATCAGTCCCAGAGCTATTCACGCTCGAGTCACACTCTAATGTGCACCATCTTGTATCCACCATAACAGCCATACTGAGAGCGGACATCCCTTCCTCAGAAGCGATCAAAGCGACCTTCCCGGGAGGGTCGATAACAGGAGCACCGAAGAAGCGTGCGATGGAGATCATCAACGAACTGGAGCCCGCAGAACGCGGAGCCTACTGCGGTTCCATGGGCTACATCGACGACAGCGGACAGTGCGACTTCAACATACTGATACGCACGATCGAAGCCAAAGAAGATGGAGCAACATGCTGGGGTGGCGGAGGACTCGTCATCGACAGTGATGCCGACGACGAGTATCAAGAGATTCTGAACAAGGTGACAAAGATACTCGACACCCCGCTTTAGCGCCTTATCAGAGGGTCAACTCGCGATTACTGGCCTTAATGAATTCCTTTTTAAGGTCTTCATAGGTGTGAACAGCCGGAAATTGTGGGAATTCCTCAATCACATTCTGCGGAGCGTGAAAGAGAATACCCGCATCAGCCTCTGCAAGCATAGTGGTGTCATTATAGGAATCTCCCGCGGCAATCGTACGATAATAGATTGTCTGCAGCGCGCGGATAGACTGGCGCTTAGGATCGGCCTGGCGAAGTTTATAATCAACCACACGACCTTCTTCATCCGCCACAAGGCGATGACAGAACAAAGTCGGAAAACCCAATTGACGCATCAGCGGCTGAGAGAATTCATAGAAAGTGTCAGACAGGATAATGACCTGGAAACGCTCACGCAGCCAGTCAACAAACTCACGCGCACCATCAAGCGGCTTAAGAGTTGCGATCACCTCCTGAATATCCTGCAATTTAAAACCGTGCTGATCGAGTAGTGCCAGACGCTGCTTCATCAGAACGTCGTAATCAGGAATATCACGAGTCGTTGCTTTCAACTCTTCAATGCCTGTTTTGTTTGCAAATTCAATCCAGATCTCAGGTACCAGTACACCTTCAAGGTCAAGACATGCGATTTCCATGGAGTCCCCATCAATTCATTCAGGTAATAAAGGTCGCTACTCTACCACTCATCGGGGCAAACACAACGAGTTAGCAAGCAGATGAATAACAGTATTCTTTTTTAGTATTATTTGACCTAAGAGCCCCCATGATAATATCCACCCAAAATACAACGACCGGATACACCGATGAGAGACGACCAGATTGCAGAACTGAACACTCAGTTTGAAGACAAACGCCCAAAGGACATCATTCGTCACGCCATTGAAAACCACGACGCCATCGCCGTTTCATTCAGCGGCGCGGAAGATGTCATCCTGGTCGACATGGCAGTAAAAATTAACCCAGAGGTAGACATTTTCACACTGGACACCGGGCGACTACACCCAGAGACGTACCAATTTATCGAGAAAGTACGTAAACACTACGGCATCAACATTGATGTCCGCACTCCAGAGCAAGCTGCACTGCAGGCATTCGTTAAAGAGAAAGGCCTGTTCAGCTTTTACGAAGATGGGCACCAGGAGTGCTGTGGCGTTCGCAAAATCGCCCCACTACGCAACAAGCTGACTGAACTGGACGCATGGATAACGGGTCAACGTCGCGACCAGAGCCCAGGGACACGATCAGACGTATCGATTATAGAACTGGATAGCGCCTTCAAAGGACGGGGCGAAACACTAACCAAGTATAACCCGCTCGCTCACTGGACTTCGGCTCAGGTCTGGGAATACATAAAAATGTTCGACGTTCCATACAACGAGCTTCACCAGAAAGGCTTCGTCAGCATCGGCTGCGAACCCTGCACCAGAGCCACACTGCCAAACCAACACGAGCGTGAAGGTCGCTGGTGGTGGGAGGAAGCAACCCACAAAGAATGCGGACTCCACGCAGGCAACATCATCTCAAAGGGCTGAAACAAGCGCCTTCTATCGAGCCCCCCTGCTGCGGTCAGTGCACAGGGAGCTCGATCCCATCAAATAAATCTGAAACATCCTGCCTTCCCGGGCTCTGCGCAGCAACCTCAACCAGATCCCGAGTAAGATGAGGCGCAAAGGTAGCAATAAAATCAAACATATAGCCACGCAGAAACGTTCCCTTGCGAAAGCCGATACTGGTAACACTTGAAGCAAACAAGTGGGACGCATCGATTGCTACAAGATCAGAATCAGTAGTTGGATCGATCGCCATGCTCGCCACAATCCCAATCCCCACACCCAGCCTCACGTAGGTTTTGATAACGTCAGAATCGGCCGCTGTAAAGGCCACCTTGGGCGTCAGCCCCTGCCCCTGAAATGCTTCATCAAGCTTAGATCGGCCAGTAAAGCCAAACACATAAGTAACCAGAGGGTACGCAGCCACTTGCTCCAGTGTCGGTCGCGGAGTGGCCGCAAGCGGATGCCCTTTGGGGACCAGAATGCTGCGATTCCACCGATAGCACGGCATCATAATCAGGTCACCAAAGTGCTCCATCGCCTCAGTAGCAATAGCAAAATCGGTCGTGCCATCCGCCGCCATTTCGGCTATCTGCATCGGTGTGCCCTGATGCATATGAAGAGACACATCCGGATAGCGCCTCATGAACGACTCAATCACCCCCGGGAGTGCATATCGGGCCTGAGTATGCGTTGTTGCCACAGACAGACTGCCGCGCTTTTCATCACTGAACTCCTGAGCGACCTGCTTAATACTCTCAGTTTTACGCAGAATATCTCCGGCGATCTTCAGAATGGCCTCACCAGCCGGCGTAATGCGCGTCAGATGCTTACCGCTGCGTGCAAAGATCTCAACGCCAAGCTCATCTTCCAACAGCCGAATCTGTTTACTGATCCCGGGCTGAGAGGTGTATAACGCTTGCGCGGTGGCGGACACATTCAGATCGTGGTGCGCGACCTCCCATATGTATCTGAGTTGCTGCAACTTCATATATCCCACCCCTTACGACAAAACGCTATTCGAGTTATAAAAATATAAACAAATATTCCTTTCCAGAATAGATGACAACCTCTACATTGTCGCATTCTGTACTATACGCACCCAGATTAGACGACTCAGATGGATTTTCTGCTTTATATCGGTGCCGGCGCTGCCGTCGGCTTTATTGTAGGCATGACCGGCATTGGTGGCGGCGCATTGATGACGCCACTGCTGCTCAGCTTTGGCTTCCCAGCGCATACCGCTGTCGGAACCGATCTGCTCTACGCGGCATTAACGAAGGCCGGCGGAGCGTATAGCCATCACAGACAAAAGCACGTCAATTGGGGGTTGGTCAAACTTCTTGCTGCTGGCTCAATACCCGCCGCACTAATTACCGGCGCCCTTCTTCATGTGTTCTTCAATGACGCTGAAGACTACGGCCACCTGCTGAAAAACGCCCTCGGCATCATGCTGGTCATGACTGCCGTCGTTATCTTCATGAGAACACGCATTCAAGCCTTTGCGGCGGCCCGCAACGCCCGCAACCTGAGTCGATTCAGACCAGCCGCAACTATCGTCATGGGCATCCTGCTCGGCATATTCGTTACACTCTCGTCTGTTGGCGCTGGCGCTATTGGTACAGCCATCCTCATGATTCTCTACCCTGCACTCCGGGGCACTCACATCGTCGGCACCGATATCGCTCACGCCGTTCCACTGACACTCGCTGCTGGCCTTATCCACCTGGGCCTTGGCAATGTCGACTTCCAACTACTCGGCGCACTGCTCCTGGGTTCCATTCCAGCCATCCACTTCGGAAGCATGATCAGCCGCAAGGTTCCTGACGCAATACTGCGCCCTGCTCTTGCAAGCATTCTGTTTTTCATGGGTGCACGGTACATCTTCCAGTAACAATACTTGCGCCCCAACCATACAAAGCGCCTGCTCTGTCAGCTGAGTCAGGCGCAACGAACCACCGCCCGCCAACACGCTGTCAAATCCTGACTAAACTCTTACTCCAGTGCATATACATAAAGGAGTGCGAGCATGTCTGACCAACAACTTATGACCATCGAAGAAGTCGCAAAGTACCTCGAAATCAAAACTGTGACAGTTAAGCGCTATGCTCGCGAGGGACTCCTCGACTCATCAGGAGGCAGCGAGCCAATGCTTTTCGAAAGAAATAAAGTAGAACGATTCAAGGACATTCAAAGCCGTCTTCGCTAAAAATTAACTTTACTTAACCCCAGCCAGGCTATTAAGCTTAAGCACGAATAAGCTAACTTAATATCTAATTATGAAAACAACTGATGTTGTCGCCTGGTTCGGAACCAAAAAAGCCATTGCAGAAGCCTGTTCTGAAGACGGCTGGAAGCTGACCGCTGCGGCGGTCTCCCAATGGGGAGAAGAGCCGCCAGCAGGTCGTCAGAAGCAAATTGCTGCCCTGACCAAAGGGCAATTGACCGCAGGCTCAGCCCCCTCCCAACCTGAGACAACACCAGCCCAACCGTCTGAAGGCCAACAGGAAATGACTGACAATCGCATTGAAGATCTCAATATTGAGTCCATCGCGACTCTGGTAACCCCAACTCAGCTCAAAGAAGAGATGCCTATCTCTGAGCAAGCTGTCGAAAGCGTCTGTAAAGGCCGCCAGGCCATTCGCGACATCCTGGATCGTAAAGATCACCGCATTTTTGTTGTGGTCGGCCCCTGCTCCATCCACGACGTAGACGCAGCTAAAGACTACGCTCAGCGCTTGCGGGATCTGGCAGAAGAAGTCAGCGATACCCTCTACCTTGTAATGCGCGTTTACTTTGAAAAGCCTCGCACTACCGTTGGATGGAAAGGGCTGATTAACGACCCGTACATGAACGACACTTTCAAAATCCAGGACGGTCTGCATACCGCGCGTCGCCTTCTGATTGATCTTGCAGAGCTCGGCTTGCCACTATCCACTGAAGCGCTGGACCCGATCTCACCACAGTACCTTCAGGATCTGATCGCATGGTCAGCTATTGGCGCACGCACTACAGAATCCCAGACACACCGAGAGATGGCTTCAGGCCTTTCATCGGCCGTTGGCTTCAAGAACGGGACCGATGGCAGCCTGACGGTTGCTACTAACGCACTGATGTCTGTAGCCAACCCACACCGCTTCCTTGGTATCGACCAGAGCGGCCAGGTTTCAATCGTTTCAACCAAGGGCAACCCTTACGCACACGTCGTGCTGCGCGGTGGCGGCGGTAAGCCAAACTACGATTCAGTGAACGTCCAGATTGCAGAAGACGCACTGTCTAAAGCAGATCTTGCGCAGAACATCATGATCGACTGTAGCCATGAAAACAGCAGCAAGAATCCGGCACTGCAGCCATTGGTCATGGACAATGTCAGCAACCAGATCCTTGAAGGCAACAAGTCCATTATCGGCCTGATGGTTGAATCAAACATCAAGCACGGGCGTCAGAATATTCCTGCCAACCTGGATGATCTGGAGTACGGCTTATCGGTAACAGACGGCTGCATCAGCTGGGAAGAAACTGAAGATGCAATCCGCAAAATGCGTGAGAAGCTGAAAGATGTTCTCCCTGGGCGCACAGCCGGCTAAAAACAAAAAAGGCCTCTCACGAGGCCTTTTTTATTATTTGTCGTAATCCATAGTCATTCATCGAAGATGCCAAACTCATCTTCAAACTCATCCTGCACCTGCCCATCATTGACCAGATACTCACGGCTCTGAAGATACGCACTACGGATAAAGAGATAACGGTCGCCGGTAATAAACTGCTCAGATTCAATCAGATCTGAACGAAGGTCGAGCGCTTTTAAGCCCAACATCGCAGCATCTTCACCGAGATTGTCGCCAAAATAGGTATACGACAGGCCGGTGTAATAGTCGCCGACATGTCCTACAGAATGACGCAAGGTACGTGGCCCAAAGAACGGCAATACCAGATAAGGCCCATTGCCGACCCCCCAGTAACCGAGAGTCTGCCCGAAGTCTTCACGATGCTTTGGCAGACCGATGTGCGTAGCAACATCGAAAAAGCCGAAAAACCCAACCGTACTGTTCACCAGAAATCGACCCACGGCCGTAGCTGCCCTAGAGAATTTAAGCTGCGCGACATCATTCACACTGGTCAGAGGGTCAAGCGCGTTCTGGTACATATTCGTAATGCCGGTATCTACCACCACAGGGGTCACCGCGTTGTACCCCCTTGCTACAGGCACAAAGAAATTCCGGTCCAGGTAATCATTGAAGGCGAAAATTTTGCGATTGGTTTCTTCAAAAGGATCGTATTCCTCTTCAGCTTGAGCAGGCAACGCCGCGAGGCCAATGGTAACCGTTCCAATCAGCGCAACAAGGGAATGAAAATACATAAGATGACGTCCTGTTTTTGTTAAGCTCATAATGTCAGAAACCGACCAGAACGTCAGCTTTTACTGTCTCACGAGCGGATAACACCTTGCCGGTGCCAGTCACCCAGAACCTGCAGCGCCCCCTGAAGAGCAACATCTCCATCCAGCCCAGCCTGAGACATTACCGATTCAACGGCCTGTCGTGCAGTCAGCATCGGTTCAGCCCGTGCAGTTTCGAGAATCATAAGTGACAAAGGAGTGCAGCTGATAAACCGTACTTTATCAGCCAGGTCACGATAAACGACAAACCCCGACATCTGTTCCGAGACCTCAGGTTCAAACCCTGACACCTGATGAACCGGGTACTGATAACACGCAGCAATCGATGCAGGATTAATTAAAATTGGCGAGTCCGGATCAAAGAGACCATCAGGCTCACCTCTGAACCCTTCAACATCCATCACATCAACGGCCAGCTCCAGCCACTCATAGTGAGCTAGCTCTGCCAGATATGGAAACTCACCAAGAATACTTTGCTGTGTCACCAACCATGCCAGAAATTCCTCACTTATTTCGAGAAAAAGCGGAGAGTTTGACTGGTGATCACGAAAAAATGCCCGCGAATATTCCTTCCATCGCTCATCGCCGACAGCCTCTTTGCAGACAGGAAAGGTACCATCGAGAAAGCCACAGACACTGTTAAAAAAGAGCTCCCGATAAATCTTGAGTCCGGGCTGTTCACCGAAACTTTCATCACCATCAGTGCGAATGTCCTTGGCAAACGCCCTTTGCATCTTCGCCAGATCAGACATGCAGTAGCGCCTCCTGGAGAGTCTTAATCTGCGAGACCTCTGCAAACATTTCGTCGAGGTCAGGAAAATTAAAATCCCGTTCCAGAAGCGTTGGTCTCATCCCGTGTGCATCATAAGCCGCTGATAGCAGTGCCCAGACGGGCTCAATAACATCTGCACCATGGGTGTCTACCAACAAATTCGAGGAAGGATCAGCATCACTGGCGTCCGATGTATCCTGATAGTGGCCAGCGACATGGTAATACCGGATTTTATCGCTCGGCATACTGCGAATGTACTCTTCAGCGTCGTACCCGTGATTTGTTGAATTAACGTAGACGTTATTCACATCAAGGAGCAACTCGGAGTCGGCAGCTTCAAGCACCGCCGTGACGAATTCTGGTTCTGCCATTTCGCGCCCAGGCTCAACATACGCCGAAACATTTTCTATCACCAGGCGCTCACCAAGAATGTCCTGCACTCTCATGATTCGCTCACTGACGTACTTGACAGCTTCTTCGGTAAACGGAAGCGGCATAAGGTCGTACAGGTGGCCATCGTCTGAGCAGTAACTCAGGTGCTCGCTATAGACTGCCACCTTATGCTCTTTCAGAAAGTCTTTTACGTCACGGACGAACGCTTCATCCAACGGAGCAGGGCTACCAATAGACAACGACAGTCCATGGCAAGCAAATGGATAGCGTTCAGTAAAATAGCGGAATTGGCGGCCCAGACGACCACCAACCCGTAACCAGTTCTCGGGCGCGACCTCAAAAAAATCGACGGGGACTTCAACGCCGTTTTCTATGCGGGACTGCAATTCTGAGATAAACCCTCGGCGCAGACCTAATCCTGCGCCCGTGATCTGGTGGCGATTCATATCAGCGCTCAGCTCTCTTTTTTACCGCCGCACTTACCTTCACCGCACTTGCCTTCTTTTTCAGACTTAGCACCGCACTTACCTTCGCCACACTTGCCTTCTTTTTCAGACTTAGCACCGCACTTGCCTTCGCCACACTTGCCTTCTTTTTCAGACTTAGCACCGCACTTGCCTTCGCCGCACTTGCCTTCTTCGTCGGCCTTAGCACCGCACTTGCCTTCGCCGCACTTACCCTCGCCACATTTACCTTCATGGTGGGCTGCCACTTTGTAACCCTGATTCAGTTCTGCAGAAGCAAACGGGTTCTCAGCCGCGTTTACGCCAGCTGCTGACACAGCAGTTACAAACGCCGTTCCCAGAACAGCAGACATGAGCTTGTTAGTATCTTTAGTCGAGTTTTTCATAGCAGTTTCCTTTTCAGTGTTAGGGGCAAAACGTGCCCATCTAATCCCTGTACGTTCTAAAGCACAGGTTGGATTCAGTATGTCAGACGTTCTCTCTGCCACACACCTCATTTTTTGAGCCAATCACACGGTAAAACGATCACAGCCCCGCCTGGACGATTTCCTGCCAACGCTTATTAAGGCGCTTGAGCGATACTGGCTCTTGTGTCCCCAGCGGTTGCGCAAACAAGGACACACGCCATTCCTCGAGCAGCCACCGGAACTCCTCAAGAGCTTCCCTGTTAGCGCTGTCGCGATCTACCGCTTCTTTCCATGGTACATAGACTGACTCAAACTCAACCATGGACTGACGATCACGCGCAAGGTTCCCTTGCAGCTTATCAATCCGATACTCCATAGCCCGCAGATAGCGGGTGAAACACTTCAACCTTGGCCATGGCACTTCGACAAGAAACCCCGGAGCCAACAGGCGTTCCAGATGGGCTTTGGTATCACTGAACGCCATGGCCTTATCCATTGTTACGGCGCCCCTGAGGCTCTTAAGCACACCATGCCGAATCTTCAACCACTGAACAAACTGGGTAAGCAGCTCTTCCAGATGTTGATGTAGTCGGCTACGTCGCTGAATTCTTACATCAAATTCTTCAGGCGTCCGCGGCAGAGCCTCATCAAGAGGTAGCATGATATGGGTATACACCGCATCAACAAGCTCGCGAGTAATCTCTCCTTCGGACCCCATACCTTTAGCCAACAGCCAGTGTGGTTTCATTTGCGTCTGGATAGATTGGCGGAGGTCGCGATCCATTCCTGCAAGCTGCTGGCGAATCAGGGCCAACACCCCTTCACGATGCGAAACCTCGGCCTGAGATTCACTATTCTCTGTTGTCAGGACTACCGTGTCGCCGTCGCTCTTAAGGCATGGGTAAGACCTCACTGGCAAGCCGGCCACTTCGGCCTCGGTTGACTCCGGCAATGCGCCGAAATCCCAGTCATTAACCGTATGTCCGGCAAACCGGTCATCAAGAAGGACGTATTCAGAAGTCTCTCCGCTAACATCAACACTCTCAATAAGCGCGGCCAGGTCTCTGCTTTCGGTGATAACATCATCGCCGTTGAGAACCCTGAAGTTCATTTTCAAGTGAGACTCCAGCGCATCACTCATCAGCTCTTCTGGCGTTACACGCTCGGGCCTTAAGGTCTGATTCAGAAATTCCGCCAGCTGGATATAGAGTCCACCCTTGGAAGCTGCAGCCTGATTCAGAAAGCGGGTTGCCGTATCTGGCACAGGTACAAACTGCTTCCGCACTGGCTTTGGCAACGCTTTAATAATGGCTACAACTTTTTGGTGAATAAATCCCGGAACCAGCCATTCTGTCAGCCTTTCATTAACCTGAGGCAGCATCTGAGCAGGAACGGTTAAGGTCACCCCATCGTCGGGGCTTCCGGGCGCAAAGGTGTATGACAACGGAAAATTAATACCATTAATCTCCAGCTCTGCGGGGTAATCATCACTGGATATACCGCGAGCAGCATCCGACAGAAGAAATTCACGAGTAAGATACAATTGCCTTTTATCGGCGTCTGACGCACGTTTAAACCAACTTTCCAATGCTCTGCGGGAAAAAACACCCTCAGGAAAATATCTCTCGTAAAAATCAATCAGCGCATGATCATCAATCACGAGATCACGCCGGCGCGATTTTTCTTCGTACTCAGTGACCTCTGCAATCAGTTCAATGTTTTTGCGATAAAATTCAACATCAGATTTAAGCTGCTGCGCGACGAGCGCTTCTGTAATAAGAATCTGGCGGCTTTCCTCAGGGTGAGTTTTCGAATAATCGACACGTTTTTTCGGGTTTACAACCAGGCCGTACAGCGAAGACTGTTCAGTCGCTACAACCTGACCTCGCTGCTGTTGCCAATGTGGTTCGAAGTACTGATATTTAAGTAATTCCCGACCACATTCTTCAATCCACTCGGGCTCCACCCTGGCAACCATGCGCGCAAACAGCTTACTGGTTTCAACCAGCTCGGCAGCGACCAGCCATTTGGGCGGTTTCTTATAACCGGCACTCCCCGGCGCCATCACGAAACGTCGGTTACGAGCGCCTATATATTCCTTCTGCTCTGCCCTGAAACCGATATGACTTAACATCCCTGAGAGAATGGCTTTGTGCAACGCGTCATAAGAAGCAGGCTCGGAATTTGTCGATATATCCATATCACGCAGCATCAGATGCAGCTGGCGATGAATATCCCGCCATTCCCGCATCCGCATATATGACAAATAATTCTTCTTACACCACTTGCGAAGTTGATTCTGACTCAATTCCTGGCGCTGTGTCTCGAAGCCATTCCAGAGATTAATCAGCGTTGCAAAGTCGGAATCATCATCCGCCCATTGCCTGTGTTTTTCAGCAGCCGCCTGTTGTTTTTCCTGCGGTCTTTCTCTTGGATCAGCAACGGTCAGGGCTGCGGCGACGATCATCATTTCAGTCGCACAATTTCTCTGCCCTGCGGCAATCAACATGCGCCCGATACGTGGATCGACCGGTAACCGGGCCATGGTCCTGCCCGTGCTGGTAATTTTTCTTGCGTTATCGACGGCACCGAGTTCGGACAGCAATGTATATCCGTCTTTTACAAAACGATCGTCAGGTGCATCAACAAATGGGAATTTCCGGATGTCACCCAAGCGAAGATTCAACATCTGCAATATCACGGCTGCAAGATTAGTTCGACGAATTTCCGGATCGGTAAATTCTGAGCGCGAAAAAAAATCCTGTTCTTCATAAAGCCGGATACATGTTCCGGGCTCTATACGGCCGCAACGCCCTGCCCTTTGATTTGCACTCGCCTGAGAAATCGCTTCAACCGGCAGTCGCTGCACTTTGGTGCGGTAGCTGTAACGACTGATTCTCGCGACACCGGAGTCGATAACATAGCGAATGCCGGGGACCGTCAGAGAAGTTTCAGCCACATTGGTACTGAGCACGACGCGCCGCCCGCCATGAGGGCGAAATATTCTCTGTTGATCAGCAGAACTCAACCGTGCATACAGCGGTAGAATATCCGTCGCGGGCAATTGCTGACGTCTGAGGAATTCAGCACACTCCCTGATTTCCCGCTCTCCGGGCAGAAACACCAGGGTGTCACCCGGACTACCCTTAGCCTTGTCGATCAAGCGCAATTCTTCGAGCGCCTCAGCTATCCCTTCGAATAAAGAGCGATCTTCCTCGTCATCGTCATTCCGAACCAGTGGACGATAGAGAACATCAACAGGATGTGTCCGGCCCGACACCTGAATCACCGGAGCGTCATCAAAGTGCTGAGAGAAGCGCTCAACGTCAATGGTTGCAGAAGTAATGATGACCTTAAGGTCTGGACGCTTGGGCAATAACTGCTTGAGATAACCCATCAAAAAATCAATATTCAAGCTACGTTCGTGTGCTTCATCGATAATGATGCAGTCGTATTCATTCAGGAAGCGGTCGTGCTGCGTCTGAGCCAGTAGAATACCGTCCGTCATGACCTTAATACGGGTGTCATCGCTCGACTGGTCTGTAAACCTCACCTGATAACCCACTGTCTCACCTAGTGGGCTGTTTAATTCATCAGCAATCCGCTGTGATACTGAGCGCGCAGCAAGGCGTCGCGGCTGTGTGTGGCCAATCCGTCCATACACACCCAACCCCGCTTCAATACACATTTTCGGTAACTGAGTCGTCTTACCCGAACCTGTTTCACCGGCAATGACGACCACCTGATTTTCAGAAATCAGAGACAGAATCTCTGACCTCTTCTCACAAACAGGCAGGTTCTCAGGGTAATTAAGTGCAGGATTAGTACTTCGGGCTGCAACCGCTTGCTGACTTTTTTCTATTCTGGAGACCAGCTTAGCCAACTGCGTTTGCTGTTTATCAAGGGGTTCTTTTTCAATGCGACGAAGTGCGTTACGGACCGGGTGCCGATCGCGGATAAGACAATGCATCAGGGATTTTTCGAGTTCAGAGAACATCTTGGTTACTTCGGTAGACATGTATCCCGCCAGTCAGAAACAAAAACGCCCCGGAAACCGGGGCGCTCAGTGTAACACGTCGCAAAGCCTTATTTGTGCTTGGCCAGCTCCTCGTCACGAAGCTCACGACGCAGGATCTTACCAACATTCGTCTTCGGCAGTTCGTCACGGAACTCAACGATCTTAGGCACTTTGTACGCGGTGAGATTCTCTCGACAGAAGGCAATAACATCTTTCTCCGTGAGCGATGGGTTGCTCCGGACAACAAACACTTTCACGGCCTCAGAGCTTTTAGGGTCTGGTATACCAATAGCAGCTGCTTCAACAATGTCTTTATGGGAAACAATGACGTCCTCCACTTCGTTCGGATAGACATTAAAGCCAGAGACGATGATCATATCTTTCTTACGGTCAACGATTTTGAGGTAGCCATCGTCGTTGATAACGGCCATGTCGCCCGTCTTCAACCACCCGTCTTTGGTCATTGTTTCTTCAGTCGCTTCAGGACGCTGCCAGTAGCCCTTCATGACCTGAGGTCCTTTCACACACAGTTCACCAGCTTCTCCGAGGGGCAACTCATTACCTTCTTCGTCGATCACCATGCAGGCTGTATTCGCAACAGGCATACCAATGGTGCCCTGCTTGATGCGTGTGGTCGGGTTAAAGGATACGACTGGCGAGGTTTCGGTCATGCCGTAACCTTCAGCCACTTCACACCCTGTCACCGCTTTCCACTCATCAAAGGCAGCTTTGGTCAGCGCCATACCACCTGACACAGTCAGCTTGAGTTTACTGAAGTCCAGAGCACGGAAATCTTCCTGAGCGCACAGCGCGACAAAGAGAGTGTTCAAGCCGACAAATCCAGTGAAGTCTGTTTTCTGCAGGGTCTTAATAAAGCCAGGAATATCACGGGGGTTCGGGATCAGGATACTGTGATTACCAGTCTGCAGAAGCACCATGCAATGCATGGTGAACGCATAAATATGATACAGAGGCAGAGGACAGATAACCGTCTCTTCACCCTCACTCATAACCTGTTTGAATACACCGTATGCTTGCGCCATGTTGGCCATCAGGTTGCCATGGGTAAGCATTGCGCCCTTTGCAACGCCTGTGGTGCCGCCCGTATATTGCAGTACAGCGATATCATCTGATGTCGCAGGTGCACTCGTATAGGGCTTACCTTTACCTTTGCTGAGTGCTTTGCGCAGTGGAATCGCGCCAGGAATATTTGCCGCAGGCACTTCCTTTTTTACGTACTTAAGCACTGTATTGATCAGGGTTCTTTTCAGCGGACAATGCATGTCACCGACGTTTGTCACAATGACATGCTTAATGCCTGTTTTAGGAACGACACGCTCCACCTTGTCACCGAAGTTAGCCAGCACAACCAGAGCTTTAGCACCTGAGTCGTTAAACTGGTGCTCCATCTCGCGCTCGGTGTAGAGAGGATTGGTATTTACAACGATGATCCCAGCTCGCATCGCGCCAAATACGACGACCGGGTATTGCAGTACATTCGGCAGCTGAACCGCAATACGATCACCTGCCTGAAGGGACGTTTCATTCTGAAGGAAAGAGGCGAACGCAGCACTTTTTTCATCCAGCTGGGCATACGTCATAGTCTGCCCGAGACATGTAAACGCTGGCAGTTCAGCGTACTTTTTAACGAAACCATCAAAGATTTCGGTAATGCACGAAAACTCATTAACGTTGACTGTCTTTGGATACCCCTCGGGGTAACGCTCCTGGAAAAACTGTTCGTTCATCTCTATCTCCATTCACTGAAATTATCTGCGGCGTAAACCGACATCGTTGCATTCGAGTTTAGCGGCATTGCGTCAAGTGGGCCAGTATCCGATACGGATAAAAAAAGCCCGGCATCTGCCGGGCTTCTGGGTATCAAGGGTTAAAGCGGATTGGATATTCCACCTTAGTAACCTCGACGTTAGGTCGACTTTCAAACGCCATTTGCTGACATTTGAGTTCAACACTGCGGATCAGTCGAGCGTCTTTAATTTCGCTCTTCGCAGCTTTACAGGAAGTCACTGAGCCATCCGGCTGAATCGTCAGCGCAAGAGTTACAGAGCCCTCGAGCGTTGGATTCTTACGTAAAGCCCGGCGATACAACCTGTCATAGTGTACGTTGTATGCCTCAAACACCAGCCTGAGCTCTTCCTGGCTACGTTTCTTCGACTCTTCTGCTGCGGCAACCGCCTCTGCGGCCACCTCAACCGTCGTTGTCGCGCGATCACCAAGGTTCTCTCCTGACGTAACATTAGTCAGCGATGCTACATCAACACCACCAGAACCCCGGCTCGCCGCTGTGCGATCCACTACTGAGCCGACGTTAGTCGCCTGAGTTCCTTTGGTACTGAGCGACGAACTTGAAGTGCTCAGTGCCGTGGTAGGAATCGCCGAACGCAAGTCACTCAAAGCCTGAAGTGCCTCGGTACCCACTGCATCACGTGCTTTCTGCTTGGCTGCCTGACGCTGCTGCTCTGTTGCTTCAACTTTCGGCTTAGGCTCGGGTTTAGGTTTAGGTTCCGGCTTTGGCTGAGGTTTTGGCTCAGGCTTAGGTTCAGGTTTCGGCTCGGGCTCGGGTTCCGGCTTAGGCTCGGGTTTAGGTTGAGGCTTCGGCTCGGGCTTTGGTTTAGGAAGCTCGAGCTTCTTACGCTCAATGACCTTGGCCAGTTGCGGCGGCAGCTCCTCAAGTTCAGACCTGTCTTTTTCAGGCAGATCAATAAACGGAACCACGACACCAACCAACAACATCAATGCCAGCAGGACGCCCAGGATCATCCACAAGCGGCGACCATCTTCGCCATCGGTCCACGGCAACTCAGGAGTGCGATAAATACTACTCATCACGCACCTCCCGGCTGCTTCTGGTTTACCGCCAGTGAGATATTGGCAAAGCCAGACTCGGCACAGGTACTCATAATTCTTTTAAGAACTGAGTATTCCGTTGCCTTGTCACCCACAATCGTTACCGGACGGCTGTCTTCCCCTTCCGCGATTGGCGTACGGCTGGCCTGATATTCAAGTTCAGAGAGCAATGAAGGAATAATTTCTTCTTCACCCTGTTTAATCGCTGACAGTTGCGCTACTGAACGTCCCTGCACAAGCAGATCTGTATCCGTCACCAGAACTGTCAGTTGCTCCTCAGGCTTGTTCTCTGACACAGAAACAGGGAGCTCGACGCTATCCGTGTTCTGCACTTCCACCTCTGACTGATTCACCATGAGGAAGAACACCAGAATGGTGAAAATATCCATCAGGGCTGTCAGATTCAGACCGTTTTTATTGGCATTACGTTTATGGTTACGCTGCATGCGCTTAGCGCGACGTGACATTTTCATGGTGCCACCTCCTGCGCTTCTGCTTCACCCAGAGAAATATCCGGGAACAGCACAGCATCAACCAGGGACGCAGCTACCACGGCAGGGTAAATGCGAACCGTGTCCATCACAGTCACCAGTGTCTGGTAATCCGTATTGGGCTCTGCGAGCAGTGTAATATCTCTTTTTTCTGCAAACTCAGGATTCTTCTTGGCGTTCTGAAGGGCCTTTGAAAGACCTTCGTAGTCAAGTTCTCCGGACTGAGCAGGAATAGAAGCCAGTTCAACTGTCTCTTCCTGATAGGTCCGGGAGAGAGTGAATCCTGTCTTCCTGATCGTCACTTCAAGCGTGACATCCTCCGGGTTAACGGCACCTGGCTCATCGCCAGAAGGTAACCTGAGATCCAGTACGGCCAGCTGTGAAAAAACCATGTTCATCAACAGCACAGGTACCAGTACGATCATCAGGTTCATGAAGGATGTTACGTTGAGTTCCGCCTCTTCTCTGATTTTCTTATGGCGTCTCATCGAACGACTCCTGATTAACCGTTATTTGAAGGAGTGCCGTTTTGTCCTGCCTTTTTATCCGTGATGGTATTTAGGAACTTAACGCCCGCCATCTCGATGCTGTCGACGATTTCAGATGTTTTGGTCTGCAGGTAGCTGTGAAGCAGAATCAGTGGAATGGCTGCAATCAGACCAAATGCTGTTGTGTTCATCGCAACGGAAATACTTTGCGATAGCAGTTCAGCCTTTTCCGCAGCCGGTGCGCTGGCTACTGCGGTAAATGCCGCAATAAGACCCATAATGGTACCCAGCAGGCCCATCAGGGTTGCAATATTAGCAAGTGTCGCGATGTACGGCGTACGCTTCTCCAACTGAGGAATCGCTTCCATCAGACCTTCTTCCAATGCGTACTCAACCTCTTCACGACGTTGAGCAGTCGGGATACGCTGGATGCCAGCGGCAAAGATATTAGCGATATGAGTATCAGAGCTATTGGCGTAGTTGAGTGCTGAGCGCAGATCACGTTTCTGCAGCATAGGGTACATCTCATCGAAAGCACGACGGTTACCCGACTTTTCTTTTGCGAGGACGAGCAAACGCTCAATTGCGACAGCGAGACCGATTACCATGATGATTGCAATCGGGTACATAAACACACCACCTTCCTGAAGGAAGCGAATGATGGAATCCATTGGATATCTCCGGTTCTGATACTATTGTTGTTCTGATAGGCAGCTCATTAAGCTGCACACGGGCTGATTTAACCATTATTTCTCTGCAGAAAAAACCGCAGCTCACTGTATTTCGAGGACTTCGTTTAGCCTTGTGACGTGATCCTCTTTTTCGTTGTAACGCTTACCATAACGTATCTCTCGTTTCAGACTGTCACGGGTTAATGGTCGAAACCAGTGACGGTTGAAGCTGGTAACTGGTTCATACAGCCGCCCCGTTCCGGGAGGCGGCTGCCAGGCATTAATATAGAGGACATTCGGGTTTTCGCTATTTCCACGAATTGTCATGCCCTGTAGACGGACAACATCGTCATCAGCAGAGAGCACTTCTGTACTTATAAGCATCAGAGGTATGAGCAAAGCTATCAGATATCTCATAATGCCTCCTCTTCGACCGTGCCTTGATCAGGAGTTGCTGTTTCAGGGGAGGCAGGGGCTTCACCCGCCTCTTCAGGCATAACCGCATCATCAGCGGGTGCTACTTCCTGAGAGTCTTCTGCATCAATAACACCCTCTGAAGCATTAATGTCGGTTACCTGGCCTTGTATAACCGCATCCGTAGTTTCGTCGGCGGGTGCTTTTAACGAGCTATACCACTCATCAACACTCGCCGGATCAGCCTCGTCGACACCGACTCGACGCGCAAGGTCTATCACCCAGATATTTAACTGCTCGTTATCCGGCATTAATCGACGCGCCTTGCGATAAAATTCAAGCGCGCTTTCAAGGTCGTTACGATACAGATCCAGAAGAATACCTAGATTATAATAGTGACGCCCGTCATCGGGATCACAATCAATGGCGGCGTAATAACTCGCTTGAGCATCATCAAAACGCCCCAATTCACGATAAGCTACACCGCTCAACGCATGAACCGGGCAAAAAGTCGGGTCTATAGTTTCAACCTGCTCATAAGCAGAGACGGCCTCTTCATAATTGCCTCGCTGATAATGCGCGAGTCCCAGGTTACTCCACACTCCCGGATACTGACCAAAAACAACTGACATATCTGCCCAGTGCTGCAAGGCCTCATCAAAGCGTTCGTCTTCCATAAGCGACAAACCATTACGGTATTCGTTTTCAAACCCCTCTGGAAGAGGTTCAGCAACGGGCTGACCATCAGGGCCAAATTCTGCCGAATCCTGGATTACAGGCCTATTCGACGCACAGGCGCTCAATAATAGAATCAGTAACGCACTAGCGAATCTGATCAACATAGGTCACCGCTTTTTCTTGTTTGTCGTATTGGCCCGGCATCAATCTAGCCATAGACCGGAAACTTTTCTTAACCCATTCATCATAGAGGCCATCATAGGTCCTGCTGATATTGGTCTGATGAATATCAATCGCAGCTTCTTCCAGAGGAAATGCCTGATCCTCGAGCAGGAAGGTGTATTCTTCTTCTTCGAGTTCGTCCATGCCCGCTGGACGTTCAGATTCCATCAAACCGCGACTGAACTTGGCATACATATCACCAATATGGAAAGTCGCAGGCGTAGTAAATTCCAGAACTTCCATCTCAACGGCCTGGGTATAACGTTTAAGCGCCCCTTGCATAGCGTTGTTCTTACGCACAATACTTTTCGCCAGAGGCAGAGTTATTTCTATATCGTCGAAGCGGCGCCGATCAAACTCACCCAACTCAAAGGCCGCCTTAGAGGCCAGATAACGAGATCGATCTGTTCTATCATCGCCAGCACGAGAATGGAGACTGATAATTTTGTCTAACCAGAAACGGCGTTTTTCTTCTTCACCTAGTTTTGCGTATATCTGATCAAGCTTATAGTGCGCTTCAATAGCGGGATCAAAAGGACGTTTGTACGTATGTGCATAGCGTCGATACATTACGATAGCGTTATCGTAATCCTCGGCCTTTTCGAAATACTCCGCCGACTGGAAAGCGGCGATTCGTTTCTCTTCATCATCCGTCCCAGAATCCGAGATAGTTTTCAATTCAAAGGCTGCCTGGCGCCACTCACCCTGCCCCTCATAAGCAATAATTAATTTACTGCGAATATCGTCAGCGAATTTACTGTTCGGGTGATTTTCACGGAATCCAAGAAGCACTTTTTCAGCACGCTCAAAATCTTCGACCTGCATTAACAGGGTCGCAGCATCGTATTCTGCGTTCTCACGGAGATCACTCTCGGGCACAACCTCGGCCAGCCGCAACCATTGCGCTACGGCTTCTTCGGGATTTTCTTCCTGCGCAGCTTCGCCCTGTTTATAAATTGCAGCCGCTGACTTCTGGCGAAGATCAGCGCGCTGCTTACGATTCAACTCTGAATACTCAGAGGCAGCAAGAAGCGCTGCTTCAGCCTCTTCAAACTTTCCAAGTTCGAAGGCTGAATGTCCCTGTACCAATGACGCTCCGTAAGAATAGCGAGGGGGTAACTCAACACCACTTTCCTGTGCAAGCCGGGCCGTCGTTAAAGCCTGACCGTAATATTCATCTGCAAGAAGCATTTCTGCGGTATTTACCAGTACGGTGCCGCGGCGTTCGTCCTGCGGAAATTCGAGGACAAATCGCTTAGCACTTGCTACGGTCAGCTGACGCCAGCGCGCTTCTTCTTCGGGCGTTGGCTTATATTTATTGTAAGCAAGCAACGCCGCATAACCTGCTTCAGCCGCGTTTTCGTAGAACGGATATTGATAAGCAACAATTTCATAGTTGTTGCGTGCATCATCGTAATTTCCAATCTCGTATGAAATTTCAGCCAGTAAGAAGTGTGCTTTTACCGCATCAGGTGCTTTAGGGAATGAGCGGATATATTCACGGTACCAGCCGGCGGCCTGCTCCAGTCGTTCACGCTTATCACGCGCTGATTTTGTTTGCTGACCCCAGCCGTGCGCAAAGGTGGCGAGATCCCAGATATAGTCACCCAAAGCAACGGTAATCAGAGTGCGCACTTCTTCACCATGGGTCTCCCAATAAGGGGATCCGACACCGAAACGTTCGATAAAGATCTCTTTGTGCTTCCTGCGCAGCATCGGGTATCCGGCTTTTTCATATCCTGAAATCAAACGACGATAATAGAGCGGAGCTCGATCGTCATCCGGGAATCGATCAACAAATGCCCGCAGGGTTGATGCCGAGCTTTTGTAGTATTTCTTTTCGTAATACTGATTAGACAGTTCGGCGTAAATCCGATATTCGAAGTACCTGGTACCGTGCTCATCATAGAAGCGAGCAATTTCGTTCCAGTCGCCGAGATAATCGAACATTAATGCCATGATCCGAAGCGTATCATTCAATACTTCCAGTTCGGCACCGTCCGCAGCCATCAACGTTTCATCGTCTGGGAAATGCTCATCAATCATCTCCGTAAAGGAGAGCAAGCTATCTTCTAGTCGATTTTGCTTAAACAATGCCCAGCCGCGAAAATACTGCGCATCAAGGTAATACGGATTACCTTCGGGACCGAACTCTACGACTTGGGTGAAGCGACTTTCGGAAGCTTCGAAATCACTAACGTTATAAAGCATTCTCCCCAGCCGGAACTGTGCTTCGAGATAGTAAATAGACTCGGGGTAACGCTCGGTTAATTCTTCGAGCACAGCGATGGCCTGATTTTGCCGACCAGCCAACGAATACGCTTTTGCCAACTGATAATAGATGGTGTCGTTATCTATTCGATCAGGATAGAGTTCAAGGAGGGCTTCATAATCGCCAATAGAGGCTTCGGCCATCTCCCGATCTTCTTCTACCATGGCAAGGATATCATCACCAAACTGATCCATTCGGATCTCGTCCCATTGTAGCTTCAGGCCGGCGATACGGTGCGCTACACGAACGCGCAATTCAGGATCAGTGGATACTTCCAGATAGGATTTATAGCTGCGAATCACATCACGATGATCTAAACCCAGAGGTTCATCGGACGCTGTGCGAACGGTAAGCGTGCCAATGTCTGAGATATACTTACGCTCGTCTTTTTTACCCAACCAACTACAGCCAGAGGTGACTACTACAAGCATTACTAATACCAGAAAACGGAACAACATTACTTAACCGCCTCCTGTTTTTCATTTTCAGGCTCATAGTCGAGCGAGCCAAATTCATTCTGTAGTGAATCGTCGTAGAGGCGAGCCAGCGCCAGGCGCGCCTGTGCGAGATAAAGCGTCAGGCGTTCATCGAGCTCTGTAAGGTGCTGTTTTGTCATTTCCGTCAGGAGTGCTTCCTGATCACGCTGAATCTCTGCGACATTTGAATCCAGCGCGGCAACTCTCTGCTGCAATACACCGACGCGTTCAGGAAATCCACGCCATGAACTATCCGCCCAAATCAGGGATGTACGTGTATTCTCTAATTGGCGGAATAATTTGTCAGTTTCAGAGCGCAATATCATATGGTCGCGCTCGGTATCCCACTTACGTTGAGGCTGCGCTTCATATATTGACCAGAGCTGCAGCCCCCTCATCCGTCGCCAGCGTTCTTTATATGGCGCAAGATCACGGGTCGGCGTGCCTATTTTCTGGAGCGAAGTAACCGCAGGAACGACGCTTCTTAAACGCTCGATGCGGGCTTCATCACTTCTGGATGCGTAAGAGAAAACCGTTTCATCTTCGTCCAGGAGTCTGTCCTGAACAGCAAGAATGCTTCGAAGAACATCCATCTGACGCTCTTCGAGTTGTTCCAGCAGGGCCTCACCACCCATCGCTTCGAGATTCTCCCGGCGCTGGACGAGGATATCTTCCCACAAGGTCAACTCACGCATCGCTTCTGCGAGATCAGCACGGATCCGATCAAGGTCATGAAGCCGCGCCAACTCTTGTGTAAACGCTTCTTCTTTCAGTAATCCCTGAGCAAAACGCGTTACCTGGCTTTGTGGCAGATCACCAAGCGCCTGTCTCTGCCAGCCCCAATTCTCAGTTTCATTCGACTGGCGCCACTCATCAAGCCAATTACCCAGTGACTCTTCCTGGTTGAGTTGTTTCAGCTCCCCAACCATATCAGTCAGGCGCGCCTCAACACGTTCGTATGCCAGAACAGACTGATTAACAGCATCGATCAACTCAAGCGTGTGGGGTACAGCAAGATAGGATTCAACAACCGCAGGATGGTATTCATCGTAGAGCTGCTGCAGGATACGCCAAGGCTGAATAGCATCTTCGTAGCGCCACTGAGCCAAAAGATTCCATCCGTAATGCAATAAGGCGGGCGGAGTAAATACCGATTCCAGCGTCACGTCTGAAAAATAGCGGTTAGCCATTGCATGCTTATCCCGCTCCATCGCAGCAATACCAGAAATCAGCAGAATGCGATCACGCAGAGCCGTGCCTTCTTCGTTGTCTGGCAGGTAGAAAATCGCTTCATCGATCGTCGCTTCGATGTCGCGACTTCTGAAATTCTGCCGAACCATCGCCAGAATCAGGTTGTAGCGCGCATACCCCGTCCAGATACTGGCATCTTCCATACCCTTGACTACGATCAGCGCTTCTTCGACCCGATCTTGCTCACTGATACTACTGACCAAGAGATAAGAAAGCTCCTGGTCATAACGCCGGCTGAGAGCAGGCGATGCTGCCAGTGCATTCCGTGCAGCCTGCTCTGCGCGGCCGTAGAAACCTGCACTGAAAAGGCGTTGCGTCAAGAAATACCAGGCGTCTCCAGATGCGCTTCCGCCCTCTTCAAATACAGCGTAAAAAAGATCTTCTGCCTGATCCTCGAGCCCAAGCGACAGGTAGACGGCAGCCCTCATAACCTCAGCTTCGGTCTCTGGCGTTGTGTCGCTCCCAATAAGCTCTTTCCATTCGCGTAAATAATAAAGCGTCTGGTAATACTCACCGACGAGGTAGGAATAATAAAAATTACCGCGCAGAAGTCGTTTTTCAGCGTCTTCGTTGACGCCGATACCTTCGATATCATCGAGGTCAATATCGATATCGTCTTCCGCTGTGTCCTCTGCATGTAAACCCACACTGAACAGAGCCAGTGGAGTCAACAGAAGTAGAAGTAATAGTCTCTGCATCAAATTACCAGTACTTCAGCTGTAACCGTGCACTCTGCAAGTCATCTCGGTCGACGATCAGGAGCTCTGTGATAAGTGGCTTGCCGGTTTTGCTGATCATTTCAGTGATCGCAAGTTCACGCCCCTGACCCTGATGGTCGACACCGCGAATAGTCACAGACACTTCATGTTTGCCCGGTGCGAGGTTCAGATCACCCAGCGGCTGTACCGCGCCCATACGTAAGGCTTTTACCTGACGTTCAGTATACAGATGCTGGAGTTCAAGCTTGCCATCTACCGAGAGTTCAACTGACAGAGGTTCAAAATATTCACCGTGATTAAGAGTCACATGAAATGCCGCCCGAGTCGTGGCTGGGCTCAGAAGCTCCCGCTCCAGCTCGTAGAGGTCACGATTAAGCTCAAGTACGGCCTCTTTTGCTGTCATCACCTGTTCGCGTACCGCTGCGTCCTCTGCCATAACCACCGAGGCAAACAGCATGCTCAGAACTAACAGAAATTTCATTTTTTACTCCGGTTGCTGATAGTCACGACCCTGGCTCATCCAGCGCATCACTACCTGCTCTGTTTCCTGATAATTGTCGTCGAGATCACCTGTAATCAGGTGATCCAGGCGCCCATCAGCATTAATCAACATAACCGCCGGGCGCTCTTCGAACATCCAGCCCTGACGCCACTTTGGCTGATATTTCAATACTGGAATACGCATATTTGGCGGCTGGCGCTTTCCCTTAGGGGTCCAGACAAACCAACCTTTTAGCCCTTCAATCTCCAGACTCTCAGCGAGAAGCTGATATCTGACGAGGCGCTCGGAACATTCATCACAATCCCCCAGCCATATCAACATCAGATAAGAACCGCGGGCTTCCTCAAGTCGCTGACCAAAGCCGTTCGTCGCCGGCAAAGTAAAGTCCGGAACCATATCCCCCGGTTTCAGACTTTCAGACGCCTGCAGCTGGAGAGCCAGACCGATCAATAATACAAACCGAGCGAGATATCCCACTGCGTGCCCCCATCAGATTCGAGAGACTGAAGGCGCTCATCGTCGACCAGAAACTCACGAACACCTATTCCCGTCCAGATCCGCTCGCCATGAAACTGCACGCTCAGGCCAAGCGATGCATAACGACCACTGGTATCACCGGAATGTTGTTCACCTGCATTAAGTTCCGCTGCCAGCACCCACGGCACCGCACGAACTCCGCTAGTACTGGCAGTCCCCTGAAGGAGCGCGTAACCCGCACCTGCTGAGTAACGAAGCAGCTCTTCGTCATCACTTCGCACTTCCTGGCCGTCATTAATCACAGCGCGTGTGCTGAACTGGCCAATCTGAGCTTCACCCAACAAATACCATTTTTCACCGGCAAAATAGCGCGCGGTAAAAAGAATCCCCGGCTGCGAATCATTGTTATACGCCAGAGTATTGGTGTAACCCACGCTGAAGACACCGTGTTCAACTTCAGTCTCACTCAAATCATCAAGACCGTTCCTCTGACTGCCCGGACTGAACACCTCCGCCGCAGCACTGAGCGAAAAAAACGCCATGCCAGCGAGCCCCACCGTCCGCCAAAAAGAAGTCATAAACGCAATCTCCAAACTATTGATACTGACCTGTGAGTTGTCATTTCACTGTCTAATGTGGCGCTTATTTCGCCGCGAGCACCAAAATCAAAATACCGGGCAACCCGCCACATTGATTCAACACCTACGCCCCCAACCCAGACAGGCTCAGCCGTGTCAGACCAATGTGTGTTGCCTCGCTCACTCTGGGCATAACCGGCAAACGCGTTCCAACTAAAAGTTATGTGGTCTGCGGGCTCAGCGAACTGAGTAATTATGCCAGCATCAAACATTGACCATGCTGAATCCCCCTCTGGGGCGCGAGTGTAGCGCACAGAGCCATACTCTCCGAGGACAGGAAACAGCCAACCGACAGAATAGGCGCTCGCTGTTGAAAGGGTCAGTTCGAGGCGATGTTTCCCGGGTCGCGCGTCATTCACGAGCTTCCAGAGTTCGTCACGAGGGAAAGTTTCGAGTAGGTGAAGATCATCAACGTGCAGCCAACCACTATTTCGTCCGTCCGTCGCTTTAACCCAGCTGCCACGACGTGCGACAACATCCAGACGACGATAAGGTGTGACTTCGTAAATCACAGGGAAGGCCTCTGATGGCCCATTCCGCAAACCGATATACACCTGCTCAGCAGTAGCCGGTTGAGCAATCCCCAGAGTGATTACTGTTGTAATCAGCAATATCAGCAGTGGTGAAAACAAGCGCATCGCCTGCATGTAAAACATCCTGCAAATCTTTTATTATTTTCCGGCGGCGCCAACGTTCTCTGGCAAACCCACCGATTTTTAATTTTCAGCTACTTGCTGAGAAACCTCATTGCATCCTCAAGACCAGACAAGGTCATGGGATACATTTTATCTTTGACCAAAGAACGTATCGCACCCAGCGAGCCGCCATTCCCCCAATGGTCTTCTGGTGCCGGGTTCAACCAGACCAGCTTATCGAAATGATTCGCCATGCGTTCCATCCAGACCGCACCCGGCTCTTCATTCCAGTGTTCGACGCTTCCCCCCGCATGAGTGACTTCATACGGCGCCATCATGGCGTCGCCCACAAAGATAACGCGGTAATCCTGTCCATACTTGCGCAAAATGTCCCATGTTTCTGTGCGCTCGTTCATACGGCGGATATTATTCTTCCAGACAGACTCATACAGGCAGTTATGGAAGTAAAAGGTTTCCATATGTTTGAACTCGGTACGAGCAGCCGAGAACAGCTCTTCGCACACACGAACGTGAGGGTCCATAGACCCACCGACATCAAAAAAGAGCAGTACTTTCACAGCGTTATGCCGTTCTGGAACCATTTTAATGTCGAGCATACCTGCGTTGCGCGCGGTAGAACTGATGGTGTCATTCATATCAAGTTCATCGGCTGCACCCTGGCGCGCAAACCGACGAAGACGACGCAACGCTACTTTGATGTTCCGTATACCGAGCTGCACATTGTCATCGAGATTTTTGTAATTTCTCTGTTCCCATACTTTCGCCGCTTTTTTATGACGGGAACGATTCTGATCAATACGAACCCCTTCCGGGTTGTAACCTTCAGCACCAAACGGTGATGTTCCGCCTGTACCGATCATTTTATTTCCACCCTGATGGCGCTTTTTCTGCTCTTCGAGGCGCTCCTGCAGGGTTTTCATCAGTTCATCGAAGCCGCCCAGCGATTCAATCTTCGCCATTTCCTCTTCAGAGAGCAGCTTCTCCATCTCTTTGCGCATCCATTCAGCAGGGATACTGGCGTCATCGAACAATGAAGGCAGTGCTTCAATACCCTCAAAGTAGGCGGCAAAGGCCTTGTCGAACTTATCGTAGTGCTTTTCGTCCTTTACAAGGATCAAACGTGCAAGCGCGTAGAACTCTTCAAGGTCTGCAAAGGCTACCCGCGCCTGAACCGCCTCAACGAGGTCAAGGTACTCGCGAATCGAGCAAGGTACTTTTGCGCGACGAACCGTATCGAAAAAGTCGATCAGCATGATCAGCCCCGACGGCGACTCATAAACGCAAGACGCTCCAGCAAGTGCACATCCTGCTCATTCTTCACCAGAGCACCCGCCATGGGTGGAATTGCCTTGGTAGTATCGTGATTACGTAATAACTCGACGCCGAGTTCATCGGCCATCAGCAGCTTCAGCCAGTCAACCAGTTCAGAAGTTGACGGTTTTTTCTTCAGCCCCGGTACTTTGCGCACGTCAAAGAAGACTTCAAGCGCGTCATTGACCAGCTCCGCCTGAATATTCGGGAAATGCACATCAACGATCGCCTTCATGGTTTCGCGATCAGGGAAGTCGATATAGTGGAAGAAGCAGCGGCGCAGGAATGCGTCAGGCAATTCTTTCTCGTTATTGCTGGTAATCAGAATAATTGGGCGGTGCTTAGCAACGATGCGCTCCTGAGTTTCATACACGAAGAACTCCATCTTATCGATTTCGAGAAGAAGGTCGTTCGGGAACTCGATATCCGCTTTATCAATCTCGTCGATCAGCAGAACAACAGGCTTATCCGCTTCAAAAGCTTCCCAGAGCTTACCTTTAACGATGTAGTTCGAAATATCATTGACACCATCAACACCAAGTTGCGAGTCGCGCAGACGACTGACGGCATCGTACTCATAGAGCCCCTGATGAGCCTTGGTCGTACTCTTGATGTGCCATTGGATAAGGTCAGTGCCCAATGAAGTGGCCAGTTGCTCTGCCAGCATTGTTTTACCGGTTCCTGGCTCACCTTTCAGCAGGAGTGGTCGCTGCAATGTAATTGCTGCGTTGACTGCCATTTGCAGCTCAGGTGTCGCTACGTATTCACCGGTACCCTGGAATTTCATCAGGACTTAACCTCTCGATCTCTGATTCTTGACTGGCCAGAGTATAAGGAGGCCGCTTTAGTACAGCAAGGCAGGACCAGAAAAAGGCTTTAAAATCAGACAGAAAGGGATAATTGTACAGAAGCCGCCTCCGGTACCGGAGGCGGTCATAATATAAGCGCTATTCTTTTTTGTCGTCCGGGAGGTCGAATTCCCCCCAGTCATCGTCTTCATCGGCTGAATCTGCTGCATCCGCTGCGGGTTCAGAACTCCCCATATCGGTGTCTCCTCCCATAGAAGCAGTGACCTTGCTTTCTTCCTCCGCTGCAGGAATTTCTTCCTCCTCCGCACCGTCAAAGTTATCAAAGTCAGCGGAATCCAGATCGGCGTCATCAAGCTGCCCTGTCTCCAGATCCAACGCTTCGCGTGCGGCTACGTCTTCCGCGCTCTCAGATTTTCCTTTGCGCCTCCCCAGCCACCACCACGCCAGCCCACCTAGAAGTGCCAGATTTGCCACCCCAAGCAGGACGTATACCCACCAGGCAACACCCGACTCCTCTTCTGGCCCAACTTCTTCGACAGCAGACTGCTCACTGTATCTCGCCGCCAGATCAGGAACAATTTCATCAGATACAGGCACGACCTCAGGTTCCGCAGGTGCCTCTTCAGACGAATCAGGTTGTGCTGCAGCAGTTTCACTCACAGTAGGCTCTGGTGCGTTCTGAACAGCCGCTTGCTCACCCCTGATATCAGGTTCCCTGACCTCTTCATTCACCGGCTCTGGATCTGGCGCTTCGGTAACTGGGGTACTTACTTCAGAGACCAAAGGAAAGATCACAGGAATGCTTTCTGGTTTACTCTTAAATGTCTTACCGCTGGCCGACACTCCACGGATGTTTAGCATAACCTCGTAACTGCCTGGGCCTTTGTCGGCGACAAGCGCGAGTTCCCAGGCGCCGCTGCCTTCTGAATACTCCATAGCGTTAATCACCGAGCTACCATCCGGGCTGGATATTCTGGAAATCACCCGCGACAGAGCAGTATCTACGAGGTCACTTTGTGGGTACACACGCACGTTAAGTATCTGCTGCCCGACATCAGGAGTAACATCGACCCGCATCGGCTCAGCCAGCGTTGCCGTCAGAACCTGCTTGCGCTCGAATGTACGCCCCTGAGCATTAATCTCCAGCCTATATTCTCCGGGCTGATTCAACCGACTCAGGGTCTCTCTGAATATCCCATCAACAGGCAGGCTCTCCGGGTCAGACAGCAACTTGCTCCCTGTACGGCCATCCGGTGCAGTGACCTGAAGGCTGACATCCGTCAGTTGCAGAATGGTCTCTTCATTTACTGTTTCGCCTTCATTCTCAAGAGACATTTCAAGCTGCACCGGCACACCAGAAAAAAGGCTTCCCGGCAGGCCAGACACTTTTAGTTTGAGATCAGACAAAATCTGCACCCGACTGTCAGGAGCGACGTCGGCATCGGCGACCCAGTCTCCGTTTTCAGGAGACTTCACAGTAATCAGGTCGAAGTTCAGGTCATGATGCCAGCGGACATCAGCAGATGTCGCTGCAGAATCCTGAGAGATACGCACACCAGAGGGCGACACCAGTTCCGTAGGTTTGCTGGAAGCTGCCCTGAAAATCAGCGCAGTAAATTCGTTAACACTCGGGTCAATATTGAAGGTATTTCCAACAAGCGGAACCTGCTCGCTTGGTACGGCACGATCAAATGCTTTAAGAAATGCTGGCATCAGCTCGTCATTGGTATGCGCTTTCAGCGCGAGACCGTCTGTTTCCATAGCAAGCTGCCCAAGCATAGTAACGTCTGCGGCATCGGACAGGGCAAGAGTGTGAATACGGACATTCTTCGACATGTACTCAGGAAGAACAGCGCTGATAAGCCTTTCACGAGCGGCTGTATTCGCCGGCGTGCCAGGGGCGCCACCGGAAGTATCCATATCAATCCGACCATCGGTCAGGAGAATGACTGTCTGATCAAACTGACTGTTCTGAGTCGCCTCATAAAGGGCTTTATCGAGGGCTTCAACGAGGTTGGTATTGAGACCGACAGAGCTGATATCACCGCTGGCTGCGCGCGCTTTCTGGCGCCAGGCTTCATCTACGGTACCAAGCGGCACCAACATATTCACGTAGCGCCCGAAGGTCCAGACACCGGCGCGGGCCCCTTCAGGTAATAATTCTGTCAGCAGATTAAGTGCCGGACGTCTGAGGTTTTCAGGATCTGTCTCCTTCATGCTACCGGAGATATCGATCACGATTCTTACGTCCGGAGCCTGAGACTCTTCAGCCCGGACGCTGAGGGTTAAAGCGGTGAAGAACACCGCCAGAAAAATCGCTCGGAAAAGCAGCATAAAAGCTCCGACTCCCTTTAACTCAGTCACCTTCAAGCTCAAGTTCAAGCTCAATCAGAATCAGAGGCTATTTTCGAGAACACGACGACCTTTCTCTGTGATGTGCCAGCGCACACCATTCTTACCACTCACCTTGCCTGCAAGGCTACGTGTAGTCAGTACGTGCAGTGTTTTCAGTACTGTCGACTCTTCCTGATTGCACTCACGACACACCCCTGCCAGTGAGCGGAAGATATACCGACCGTTGGACAGAATTTTGAGGATCTGGGTAGAGGTTGTGTCCAGCTCTTCTGACACATTCGCCATCTGCGGATCGTAACCACTCATGTCTTTTTCGGTTTCAGTATCAATCAGAGGGAGCAGCTCATTCTGAATAATACGGAGATCCTGCTCGACTTCTTCAGAACGCTGACGAGCAACATTCGCTTCGTTGAGAATCCGATCCGACATATTGTCGATAACAAAGCGACTCAGCAGCGCTGAAACCAGACAGAAACCGGTGAAAATGAGTAGCTGAGAGGGGTCGCCCTGACTTTCAAGAACCAGCTCGCTGTTCACCATATCCAGAACAACCGGTACCAGGAACGATGCGCCCACACCTACAACCAGAAATCGCGGAAGACTTGCCGAATCCGGATCTTTATCACCGTAGAGGTAAAAGTTCACCAGACCGCCGAAGATCCCTGCAAGAAGCATTACGGTAGCAAGAATGAATATATGGTTAGCCATTTTCTAAACCCTCAGTAGCACCGCCAGGTGCCTGTGTCACTAATCAGACATGCGTTTTTAATTCTGTGCCCAATCTGGGCACGGTATGAATTAAAACTAGCAAAGTTTTGAGAGTTAGCCAGAAATGTACGTATCAGCTTGTAAGTCACAGCAGAACAAAGATACAGGAGGGACATGGAAGTATGTTCCGTTGTGCCAGAACAGCACGGTCACAGCTGCAGATAGAGATTGACAGACAAGCAAGACAGCAGTCCTTGCACCGTTCAGCGGAAAGGGTTTCCCTTAACTGGAGCCGCGTTTTTAGCGCGCAAAGAGGGCGTTTCGCGATCTTTTTCCTGCACGTCTGGCTTGGGCGCAAGCCCTGCTACCAGACCTACCAGAGTCACCAACAGTGCTATCCCTGCCGAGACTGAAAACCAGGTAACAAACTGCTCCAACCCGGCCAGCCCCTCCGATATTAAAGCGAATGGTACCGCGATAAACCCCGGCGAAAGCACTTCAACACTGGCATCAGGAACCGGCACTGGCGTGAAGATGATAATGGCACCCACCGCACTGTAAATGTGATAAGCAACTCCACGCTGTTTTACCCAGAACGCCATTTTCCCCCAACACCAGAATGCGAGCAGACCAGCCAGAATATAAATGGCCCAGAAGGCGTAATAATCAGTCAGGCTTTCCATATAATGTGATCTTCCCAATCCTCTTCATTCACAAGATTATCAGCAACGCCTTTCCCTTTAAGGGATACACCAGCACGATGAACGGAGTCTGCATCCCCAGTTAATAGCGGGTGCCACTCTTGCAGTGGCTTACCTTCAGCAACAAGGCGGTAAGCACAGGTCTCTGGCAACCAGTGAAACTCAGAAGCCTGCTCTGGTGTTAACCAGACACAGTGAGGCACGTAGGTCTGCCGCTCCTGATAAACTGTGCATTGGCAGTTGCTCTTATCCATATAGCGGCAGTGAATATCGGTGTAATAAACATCACCACTGTCTTCGTCTTCCAGCTTATGCAGACAGCATAAAGCACAACCGTCGCAGAGGGATTCCCACTGCTGCCGACTCATCTCTTTTAAAGGTGTCGTTTCCCAGAAGCGCCGGTCCGCACTCATTCGTCGTCCTTTCGGCAGAAGAGATCCAGCATATAGGGTTCTTTTGCCGGAGGCATCTGTAGATAAAAGCCCTTCTCTTCGATATCAGCGAGAACCTTTTCAGCATCTGCCCGACCAAGATTTTTCTCTGGCGTCAGCAACAGGGTTAATGCCAGTTCAGGTTTACCAAACATTTCTTTCAGTTCATCCGGTACACGAGCCATGCCCTCTTTCTTTTCAACGTAGAGGTACATCTCATCCTTGCGACGTGTTTTATAAACGTCACACAAAACGCGCTTAGTCGCCGTCATAATTTATTGCCTGATCTCTTTCAGGTGCGCCAACAGGGCATCACCTATTTCTGATTTTCTCCACCCAAGGAGTATGGGTGGCAATTCATTGTCTGGAGCGCGCATTAACGCCTCCAGCGCTTTTTTGTTGGCCAGCACTTCCGGCGGAATATTCAGCGATTCCGCTTTTTTAATTACGCCTTTTTTCAGAAGCTTCATCAGGTTACCGTCATCAACAGAGAGCGGCCGCTGCAACAACTCTGGCCATTCATCAGAATCGTTAGCCTGTGCCTGCTGAATAATCTGCAGAACCTGTTTGCCACACTCTTTGATGATGTTTGCCCGTAACCCTGCTTTGAAAAGCTGATCGCGGTTACGTGCTTTAAATCTGGATAAATTCCACAGCGCTGGATCATCCGCCACTTTATTTCGCGGGACATCACGCGCCCGCGCCTCTTCCTCACGCCAGACAGCCAGCTGTTGCAGAATGCTCTGTTCCTGCGGCCTTAGCTTCCAACCTGATTTCACTCGCTGAAACGCACCTGAAAAGTCTGTATCGGGTTGACTCGCGGCGACTACAAGACGTTCGCACTCTTCTTCAACCCACGCCTCTCTTCTGAGACTTTCGAGCTTTTGTTTCAATCGTGGATAAATCTGAAAAAGATAAAACACATCTGCGGTCGCGTATTCCATCTGTACCGGAGTCAGTGGCCTCTGAAGCCAGTCCGTTCTGGTTGCTTCTTTGGGAATATCCAGATCTAGCAATTCACTGACGGCTCGTTGAAACCCTACAGAACCACCATACCCCGACAGCGCCATCGCTATCTGTGTATCAAACAAGGGGCTCGGTACGGCATCAAAAATACGTTTACAGACTTCAAGATCTTCCGCGCATGAATGGAATACTTTCACAACATCCGGGCTCTGCATAAGAGCTTTGAACTTGCTCCAGTCGTTGATTGCCAGAGGGTCAATCAATACGCACGCATGTTTATCCGCGACCTGAATCAATCCAGGCTTGGGATAAAACGTACTGGTTCTGACAAACTCAGTATCAACCGCGAGAAAATCCGCCGAAGACCACCTGATGCAGGCATCGTTAAGTTGCTGATCCGTCGCGATCCATTCCGGCACCGGCACTTCAGTCTGTACTCTAGGTTCAGTCAATCAAGACCCCTTAATATCTCACACGCACGTTCGACACTGACACGCTCACCAGCCCGGCCGGAGCGCCGGAAAATATATTCTGCCGTTGTCCGCCCTTCAACGGAGTCGCTACCAAGTATCAACAGCGACGCCTCCGGGAAGTGCTCAACGGACGCAAGCAGATCATCCATATTTATTTGAGAGGGGCCGACCCCGCTTGCTGGCGACAACTCACCGTGCAAAACAAACAGCGGCCCCTGATAATCCACAATCTCAGACAACCGATTGAGCACCGCTTCCGTCGATGCCACAAGAAAGTAACCGGCGCGATCAACATTGGCCTGACACTCCGACTGGCACTGAATACGATTACAGAGCCGGCAGAGCTCCGCTTCGCCGATGCGCGTCAGTACCTCTGCCAGCTGCCTGCTATCGCCGTGGTAGACCAACCATTCCGCCAGCCGCTCTGCTGCCTGCGCACCGATACCGGGCAAGCCATCGAATGCTTCACAAAGTAGCTGATAGTCACGCGGTCGGCTGGCCATAAATCAGAACGGCAGCTTCATGCCTGCAGGAAGCCCCATGCCTGATGTCAGTTTCGACATGTGCTCCTGATTATTCTGTTCGATTTTACGAACGGCATCATTCACAGCAGCCGCCAGAAGGTCTTCAAGCAGTTCTTTTTCTTCTTCCATGATGGAATCATCAAGGTCGACGCGCTTAACATCGTGACGGCCAGTCATAACGACTTTCACCAGACCCGCGCCGGCTTCACCAGTTACTTCTGCTGAAGCCAGTTCTTCCTGAGCCTTTGCCATCTGCTCTTGCATCTTCTGAGCCTGCTTCATCAGGTTGCCCATTCCACCTTTAATCATGCGTACCTCTCTTCAATTCTTCAGGTCAATTCTTTATAATACATCAGGTATTCGGCCGGACAGTGTCTTCAATAACCTGCCCGCCTAATTCATTAATTATCTGATCTACCAGGGGGTCACTGTCGATTGCCTGACGCGCTGAATACAGCGCATCGGCCAGCAGCCGCTGCCTGCGTTGCTCCGGTGTCTCTCCACGTGTTGCAGTGAGAGTCATTCTGAGTGTCACACCTGGCAGAAATTCCGTCAGAGCCGTTGCGATTCTCTCTCGCTGGGTATCGTTGTACAACGCGCCTTGTGCGGGATCGACATCAAACTCAAGCACAGTGCCTTCCGGCGCCTCTTCACGCTGAATAAGTGCACTGTTTCGGGCAATTGCCATAGGTAATCCAGCGAGCGCCAGATGATCAACCCACATATGCCAGGTATGAGGAGCCAGCTCGGGCAACTCGTCGACACTCGCCATGGCAGACGACTCGGCTTCAACATCTGCCGCTGGCGATGAGCCTGACACTTCCGGCTCACTCACTGGCTCAACCACGGCCTGCGGAACCGGGTTCTCCATAAGGTCGGCCAGAGAGCCATCGCGACGTTCCTGCGTCTCATCACCAGGCATCACTGGTGCCAGCGCAGACTCATATTCGACAGGGACATCTTGTTGGACAGGGATATCGGCTGGAGCCTCAACAGGAGCGCCAGTGGAGCTGCCGGAATGCGCCTCTGCAGGGGTATCAACAGAAGCATCAGCGGCCGTTAAATTTTCCGCAGAGACAGCGTGATCTGTAATGATTGGCGTCGCGGATGGTTCCGGTTGTTGGGGCGTAGCTACCATTGATTCTGGCGCCTGCTTTGAATTTACAGGCTCTGAATTTACAGGCTCTGAACCCATAGGCTCTGCAGCGGAAGGCGTCGCAATCTGAGGTTCTGACTTTTCTGGCTCAGCGATAGCGGGCTCAGAAGCAGGCGAAACAAAACCGAGAGATTCGAACTGCCCTGCAGGCTCGTTCGGCTCTGATGCAGTACCTGCAGCAGTCTCTGAATCAGACTCCGGAACGACCCCACTACCAACCCCAGAAACAGCTTCAGCCGCTGGAGCTGTCAGTGGCTTTTTTTTTTCGAGCGCCGACGCCAGGTCGAGTTCAGGCACGACATCAGGCGCCGGACGGAATGCCAGCATACGCAGTAATATCATCTCAAAGCCCTGACGAGGCTCTGGTGCCATCGCGAGGTCCTGTCGCCCCTGAAGTGCGATCTGATAACACAACTGCAGATCTTCGGCGGGCATTGCCATCGACAACTGAAGTATCGCTTCACGATCCCCTTCGGCATTATCGATGGCATCAGGAACAACCTGAGCTAGCGATGCACGGTGCCAGATATGCAGAAGCCCCTGAAGGATCTCATCGTAATCCGGAGAATGTTCAGCCATGGAAGCCGTTTCAGCCAGGATCTCACTGGCATCTGCCTTCGCCATCACTTCAGCGAGTCTGAACAGCCTGCCGCGATCCATACTTCCGAGCATGGAATTGACCTGAGACTCGTGCACTTCACCTTCGCCAAAGGCGATGGCCTGATCTGTCAGGCTTAACGCATCCCGCATACTGCCCTGAGCTGCGCGGCCCAGAGACCAGAGCGCCGGTTCGTCGTACGGCACAGACTCCGCCTGCAGCACTTTACCCAGGTAACCGACAATACGTTCAGGAGTCATATTCTTCAGGCTGAACTGAAGGCAACGCGAAAGAATAGTTACCGGGAGCTTTTGTGGGTCGGTCGTCGCCAACAGAAATTTAACGTGTTCCGGCGGCTCTTCGAGCGTTTTCAGCAAGGCGTTAAAACTGTGGGTTGAGAGCATATGAACTTCGTCAATCAGGTAGACCTTGAAGCGGCCTCTTGTAGGCGCGTACTGAACGTTATCAAGGAGCTCTCTGGTATCTTCAACACGGGTACGGGATGCTGCATCGACTTCAATCAGGTCAACGAAGCGGCCTTCTGCAATTTCACGGCAAGAAGAGCACTCGCCGCAGGGTCTTGCGCTGACGCCCTGCTCGCAGTTGAGGCATTTGGCCAGAATCCTGGCAATCGTCGTTTTACCAACACCGCGGGTGCCGGTAAACAGGTACGCATGATGGAGACGCCCTTCATTCAGCGCATTGATGAGCGCGCGCAGAACGTGCTCCTGCCCGACCATTTCATCAAAGAAACGCGGACGCCATTTTCTCGCAAGTACCTGATAACTCATGAAAATCTATTCGGCCTGAATACCTGTATTCAGCTCGCATAATAACTGGATAAGCGGGTAAAGTCAGTGACAATCTGGAAAGGAAAATACGGAAGAGAAACTGGAGATGACCTCTGCCAGCCACACCCCGGCACACGAGTCGACCACTACCGTTGCTTCCTTCCGGACCTGGCGGGGTTCGCGGTGTATCGTTGCGAGGGGACCGACAAAGGCCACCATAACGCCCCGCGATCAGCGGGGAGGCGTACATTAGCCAAAACCCGCTTCAGAATCAAGGTCTTATGAACAATTCATTGCGTCAGATGTGGAGCCACTGCTCCAGTGCTTTGGTGATTACTTCCGCACGGGACAAACCTAACTCGTCAGCAGCGCCATCCAGAGCGGCTACGACGTGCGCAGGCAATTTCACTTCCAGACGATGCAAGCCAGCATGCTTGTCGCGCAGACGCTGACTGCGTTTATTAAGGCGAGACTGCTGAGTTCTGTCATAGGGGTTACTGCGAGGGCGGCCCGGCCCTGACGAGCTGAACATATCTATCGTTGTTCTGTCTTCCGGCTGGACCGACATGGAGCTACCTTAACTGCACATTCTGAATACTGCGATGACACTTTGTTTGCAACAGATGCCAACAAAGCGTGAATTATCCCCGAGAACCGCACAAAAGCAACTGACAGAGCTTACCAGTGTGCGCTTTTCTCTAATCAGACTTGTCATACTGCGGCGAGCGCAATACTGTAACTGGGTACCTCATTAAAGAAGCGACATCAGAGCGACAATGACACAGAAGCCCCAAGCGTTACCCCACTCTCTTGCCACACAGACGATCCACCCCGATTCTCTCGACTTCAAAACAACTGCGGATATTGAGCCCTTTCACGGGGTTCTGGGTCAGGAGCGAGCCGTCAACGCGATCCAGTTCGGCGTTGCAATGGAACGCCCCGGTTACAACATATTCGTTATGGGAGACACCGGAACCGGTCGCTCGTCCTACGTGCGCGACTATCTGAAAAGCGAGGCCAAGCGTCAGAAGACCCCAGACATCTGGTGCTACGTAAACAACTTCAATAATCCGCGCGAGCCCAAAGTTCTCGCCCTGCTCCCACAGGAGGCCAGTGACTTCCGCGGGCTTATGACCGAATTGATTGATCAGCTGATTGCCAGCTTTCCAGCCGTTCTGGAGCACCCGACCTATCAACAGAAAAAGTCGGCCATTGATTACACATTTAACCGTCGTTATGACCGGGCGATCGAAACGGTAGAGCGGGAAGCGCACAAGCGCGGGGTTGCCGTATACCGGGATTCAAACGCTATCAGTTTCACCCCAATGCGCGAAGGCAAAGCACTGGATGAGACCGAATTTGCTCAGCTCTCCGAAGAAGAGCGGGAAACCTTCCACAATGACATCGCTGAGCTTGAACACATGCTCAGTGAGCAACTTGCAGAACTGCCACAATGGAAACGCGAAAGCAGCAACGAGCTTCGTCGCCTGAATCAGGAAACGATTCGCGAGGCGATCACTCCCTTGCTCGCTCCGATTCGCGAAGCCTTTTCTCATCATGAGCCAGTGATGGACTACATCACGGTGATGGAAGAGCACCTTCCGTCCGTTGTTCTGGAAGAGCTGGTCGAAGAGCGCCTGATGGACCTGCGTGAAGAGTACGCGAAACGCAGCAGCCTTGAAGATTCACTGCTGCCAAATATTGCCACGCATCATGCGCCTGACAGTGGCGCGCCGGTGATCTACGAGCCCCACCCGTCGTACGCCAACCTCGTCGGACGCATAGAGTACGTCAGTGAGCAAGGCGCCTTGGTCACCAATTATCAGAAAATCGCCCCAGGTGCGCTGCACAAAGCCAACGGCGGCTACCTGATTCTGGATGCCGAGAAAGTGCTGTCCGAACCCTTCGTGTGGGACGCGTTGAAACGTGCACTGCAATCCAACGAGCTCAAGATGGAATCGCCCTATTCCGAGGTCGGCCTGCTGAACACAACATCACTCGTGCCAGATGTTATCCCCCTCGATTTTAAGCTGGTGCTTATTGGCTCTCGTCAGATTTATTACCTGCTTCAGGAATACGACGAAGACTTTAAGCGTCTGTTCCGCACACTGGTCGATTTCGACAGTGATATCGAACTGACTGAACCCCACGTTCAGGCCTACGCTCAACTGTTGAAGAGCCGGATCGAAGAGCAGCAATACGCCGACCTCGACAAAGCCGCCGTTGAGCGCATGGTCCGACACAGCGCCCGCCTTGCTGAACAGCAGGATACTTTAAGCGCGTTAATTGGTGATCAGTTTGACCTACTCGCTGAAGCCGACTTCATTCGCAAGCTGGCGCAGGACGAATTAATCACCACAATTCATATCGATCGTGCGCTTAAGGCCAAACAGGAACGTACTGGAAGAGTCTACGACAAGCTTTTTGAGCAGATGCTGGACGGCACAGTGCTTCTCGAGACCACCGGCACCGCCATCGGTAAAATTAACGGACTGACCGTGATGTCACTCGGCGACACCAGTTTCGGCTCACCTGCCAGAATTACAGCGTCGGTATATCCGGGTTCAAAAGGTATTGTCGATATCGAACGTGAAGTCGCTCTGGGTCAGGCGATTCACTCTAAAGGTGTTATGATTCTTTCAGGCTTCCTGGGGAACCGCTACGCACAGAAATTCCCTCTCGCTATTTCTGCTCATATCGCAATGGAACAGTCTTACGGTTACGTCGATGGTGACAGCGCCTCTATGGCTGAACTGATTTGTCTTATTTCGGCTCTGATTCACTCGCCGATTGATCAGAGTTTTGCTATTACAGGTTCGGTCAACCAATACGGTGAAGCCCAGGCCATCGGTGGCGTGAATGAGAAGATCGAAGGCTTCTTCCGTCTTTGCAACGCTCGGGGACTGACCGGCAAGCAAGGGGTAATTATCCCAGCAGCCAATCAGCGTAATCTTGTTTTACATGACGATGTACTGAAGGCCGTCGAGGCCGGTGAATTCCATATTTACTGCGTGCGCCACGTCGACGAAGCCATCCATCTGTTGCTGGACCGGGAGCCTGGTATCGCAGATGCAGAGGGCAATTTCCCAGAAGGTAGCGTAAACGGAGAAATCATCAAACGCCTTGAAGCCATCGCCCGCATGACTGACCCTTCTCGCAAAGATGGGGAGTCGCCGGAAGATGACGCTTCGGTAAAATAAACCGACAGGTGACCGCGGGATTCAAATGGGTTGAAATAGAAGTACAGATACAAAGCGACAGAAATAAAAAGGGCTGAGTTTTCAGCCCTTCTTCTTATCAAGATCAGACGTCACAGCAACACGTCAGCGTCAGGCAATGCGCACCGGGTGACGCCCCTTAATAATTAGCGAAACCAGTTGATCATAAAGCATTGAATAATCCACAGGCTTACTGATAACACAATCCATACCAGCCTCCAGACAGTCCTGCCGCTCGGCGTCAGACACTCCAGCAGTTAGCGCCAATACGGGCAGCTCGCTACCTTCTGAGCGGAGAATTCTAGTTGCTTCCATACCGCCAAGTTCTGGCATATGGCAATCCATAATAATCGCGTCAGCCATTCGCCACGCATCGCTGTCGATAAGCTCCCGGCCGTTATCAAAGACATCAACGTCCAGACCTTTTTTTTCCAGAATTACCTGCATGGTTCTCTGATTGGTTGCGTCGTCTTCACACACGAGAACCTTATAAGCCGGCCGGTCCTGGCTCCCCGTAACCAGCGAGCTATCAATGCCAAGCGGTACCTCCAGCCAGAACGTCGACCCCTTTCCCTGACGACTGGTCACACCGACACTCCCACCCATGAGTGAAGCCAGGTCATGACATAGACTCAGGCCAAGCCCTGTTCCACCATACACTTCTGCAGTAGCTGCAGTCTCCTGAACATAGGGCTTAAACACAGAAGTCAGACGATCTGGCGCAATACCGATCCCTGTATCACTGACCGATACAAACAGGGTCCACTGCTCACCATTTCGGGCTCCATTCAGTCGCACCGCGACCTGGCCACCCGTAGGCGTAAATCTCGCAGCATTGCTGAGAAAATTAGATAAAACCTGACGCAACCGGGCCTGATCACCAATCAGGTTGAGGGGAATATCTTCAGCAACTTCACACGCCAGACGAATTCCTTTCTGGCGTAAAATCGCTTCGTAGGTTGACGCTGTTTTTTCCAGCCAGTAACGAACATTAAATGCGGATTCCTGCAGTCGGAACTTACCCGCTTCAATTTTAGCCACATCAAGCACGTCATCAACTACACCCAGCAGAGTCTGTGTCGTAAATTCGAGCCCCTGCAACAACTCTGTACGCTCCGTTTCATCCGCATCGCCGAGCAACTCAATAATGCCAACCATACCAGTCAGAGGATTACGTACCTCATGGCTGAGGTGTGCAAGGAATCGCGATTTTTCTTCCAGAGCTTCGCTGACAAGTTCACGCTCACGTTCAGCATTCATCGCCAGCGTGGCAAAATGTTCGGACAACAGAATATCCCGGTATCCTCGAAGCGCTGTCGTCAGGGAAACGTAGAGACGCTCTTGCGTGGACTCACTTTTGGCGAGGTAGTCATTAATATCGTAATTCTGAACAACCCGATATTCTGGCGCGAAACCAGCCTGACCGGTACGGAGAATAACCCGGATCTTCTGGTTATTGAGTTCTTCGCGAATGCATTCAACCAGTTTAAGGCCGGCATCATCCTCTTCCATGACGACGTCGAGAAACAGAACTGCAATATCATCGCGGGATGACAGAATATCTTTCGCTGCCGCCGCAGACCTGGCCTGAATGACCGTGACAGGTCGCTGCTCAAAACGGTAGCGGGACAGAACAAGACTCGTAACATCGAGTACCGACTGGTCGTCATCAACAACCAGAACGGGTATTTCGTCAGGTAACAGATCGCTTCCCGAGCGCGTGAGTTCTGTTTCTGTCATTTAGCAATCCTTTGCACTATTTTCTGCACTCAAAGCCCTGTTCCGGCTCAAAGACCCAGCATTTTTTCCCGAAGACTGGTCTGCACCGGGTCATCAGAGAGCCAGATACCAGCCATTGCAGAACGGAAATCCAGCCCCTCAACAACTTCAAGAAGCTCACCGTTACGATAAATCTCGGTTCCGGCGTCGGGGTTATAAACCAGATCAAAGACATCGCCGACCGACAAAGAGTTCCGGAAGGTTTTGATCATAGTTTCAACCTGAGGACGTATCGGACCCAGGTCTCCATGGGTAGATCTGACGAAGCCGTCCATTGCAGACTCTGCAAAACGATCAGCGGTCACCAGGTCCGAAATAATAACGACACGGATATCCAGCGGACTTCCGGAGGCAAGAATCCCGTCTGCGTCAGTCGAAACTTCCGGGAGGTACAATGCGGCGACATACGCATCGATGAAAAAACGAGACCGAACACCGGCACCATTTAAAACCATAGTGTGACCAGAAAAAGTAACCTCTTCTGGTACAGATACACCTTTGAGCTTTACATCTGCTAATGCAGCGGAGGCAGAGAGAGCCAGCGCTGTACACAAAAAACACGATGAGACCATTTTTATAATCATAGGCAATCCCTTTATTGCTGCTACATAGTTTCAGCGTTTGCCCTCGATATTACAAGATAAGCCTCAACTCGCGCCGATACTGACCCAAGCGCCCCTCCTCATAAACAGCCTTGCCACCTGTTTGATCAGTGAAACTCACGCAGGTTTTTCTGAACAAATCGCAGTGTCAACCCGACCAGATTTTCACCGCTGTCGTAGAAACGATCATCCAGAGCTGCGATTTTATCAGCATGTTCGCTTTCGATATTATCGAAAGCATCAATGCGATCATCTTCATCTGAAGGAATATTACGATCAGGAAACAGATCGACTATCTGATCAAGCAGACCAGCCGACACTGGCGCTTTAATACGCTCAAGTGCTTCGAGCGTGTCTTCCGCTTTAGCGCCTGCTTCGTGGTGAACGAACTGCACGAAACCACCGTTCTCCATCTCTCTCAGCAACTGATCGAGACAGAAGACAGTTTTCTCTGCTTCATTCAGGGAGTCATAGCCATTCTCGGCTTCTTTGTCGTAGATCACATCGGTGATCTGCAGGAAGGAATCAGTCTCATCGGCAACATCTAAGGCTGCCTGAATCTCCATGTTCATAGGGTCCTACTCGAAACTCACTTAATTGCCCAAGTAAAAACCACCTTAGCCCAGAGCGCGCAAATTGACAAAGGTTTTCATAGCCCCCGGCCGGAATCGACCAATATGTCATTAATTTGCACCGCTGCGGCCTCTGGCGCTTCCATAGGAAAGCAATGACCACCATCAAATACATGTTGCGAAATACGCTTATTCCGGCCCACGGCACGCTTTACTGCTGGACGGATAAATGGATATGAACGTGTGGCGACAACAATATCGACCGGCACACTGACCGTTCTGACTGCCTGCCAGAGACCACGCGGGTAAGAGCCAAAAATGGAGGCCTCCCAACGAGGGTCGCAGGCCAGTGTTAGTGCACCTGCCTCGGTTGTACGAGTTCCGTAGTGAGCAAATGCGTCCAGTGCTCCAGGAGTCCAGTTCCGGTATAGCGACTTGGTCGACAGGTCTGTTTTCAATGCATCCACAGACGGCCAGTCCGAACGACGCCGGGCGACCGAGCGTACCAGAGACGTTCGTTGCCACAGCCCTGTTTTTCTCATCAGTCTTTGGTAAAAAATAACTTCTCGGCTGAACAGAACCGGATCGAGCAACACAACTCGGGAAAACAAGTCAGGATAACGCGCTGCGGCAAGCAGCGTCACCACACCACCCATACTGTGACCTATCCCCGTTACTGGCCTGTCAATGCGAGCGGCGATACTGTTTGCAACGCGGTCAGCCATATCATTCCAGTCTGGCTGTGCGTTGACATCCGGCCCCCCTGAGGCGCCATGTCCTGGTAAATCAGTGAACAGCAGGGGATGACTTCCATCTGTAATTTCTTCTGCCAGGGGAGCTAACGTGAGTCCGCAAAAACCGTTGCCGTGAAGAAAATGAAGCGGTTCTCCTTCACCCTCAATGCAATCGTAGGTAGCCAGTCCAGCTACCTGCCGGGTGTCCAATGAATGCCCAGCGCAGATTGCGCCATCTAACGGGAGTTTGTTCACTTTGCGATCACTCTGTTAAAGAAATTGTAATCATTGCAGGTCTTAGGAACGATAGCTACTGGTGCAGTTCTGAGAGGGAGTCTAGTTTGATTGTGACATCAGAACGTCCTGAGGAGCCCACCCATGACTGCAGCAGTAACCTTAAAAGCACTTGAAGCCAACCGCATGTTTACCGACTTAAAAGACGCAGAGGCGCGGCTTGAGCAAGCCAGTCGGGACCTTAAGGCTGGCGCTATTGATGAAGCGACGTATCAGCGCGAAACCGATATCTGCATCAAGATCATTCGCGCCTGTCAGGATTAAGCGGCGGCAGGAACGCCGCTGTGGAAACGGAATTCCGGGTCCGGACTCATAATCAGCTCACGCTCGATTTCACGGAACTCGTCAATCCGCCACTGGATATCTGTTCCCGCATACTGTCTGGCAAGTTCCAGATAGTCCTGGTAGTGGCGCCCCTCTGAGCGAAGCAGGGAACGATAAAATTTGGCCAAGGCCTCGTCGAGGTGTGGTACCAGCGCCGCGAACCGCTCGCAGGAACGCGCTTCGATTAAAGCGCCGCAGATAAGCACATCGACCAGCTCATCCTCTCCGCCCTTGCGAACCAGTTCGCGCAACCCAGAAGCGTAACGTGACGACGACACATGACGATAGCTGACACCGCGATCCTTCATGATGCCAACCACTTGTTCGAAATGCAGCAGCTCTTCGCGCGCGAGCTGGCTCATTTTCTTTAGAAGGTCATCGCGATCAATGTAGCGGTACAGAAGATTCATTGCTGTCGAGGCTGCTTTTTTTTCACAGTTAGCATGGTCAATCAGCAGTAATTCCTGATTTTCGAGAGCAACATCAATCCAGGCGGACGGTGTTGGGCATAGCAGGAACTGATTAATCTCTGCCATCACGTCATCAAGGTTCATGCCCCGGCTTCCTCTGCAACCTGTTCAAGAATAGTCCGGATCTCACCTTCGAGCGGAACAGCCTTCTCGGCCACCGGGTCCATCACACAGAAGGTCACCGTGGCGTCGACCACCATCTCAGTTACACCATCTTTCTGGCGGGTTACTGTCTGCTCAAAAACCGCGCTTTTGCCGCCAATTTTTGCCACACGAATCCCGAGGTCCAGAACATCATGGATAACCGCAGGGCGGCGGTAGTTGATATTAGTATTTACCACCACCATCGAAAGCCCAAGCGCAGCGATTTTTTCGGCAAAGCCAGTGTGATCCATAAACTCCCAACGAGCTTCTTCCAGAAACTCCATGTAGCGCCCGTTATTAACGTGCTGGTACACATCAATATGGAATCCACGAACTTTTATCTGAGAAGACATATCTGCTCCGCTGAGGCCTGTCAAAATGGCGGGCAAGTTTAGCCGATCACGACTTTGCCCTCAATGAAGAGAGACTGATCCCTAACTCGAGGTCGGTTCGAAGGGTCGCCAGAACACGAGTCCGGATCGCCGAAGGGATGCCCTGTTCCAGCGCATTTGAAAGACGTTCGGGCAATACCTCTGGCCAGCCGATCGCATGATCCAGGCTACCACAGAGATCAAGAACCTGAGCGGCGCCCTTCTTACCGATGCCCGGCACGCCCGGCAAATGATTTGTCTGATCACCGCACAGAGCCCAATAGTCGGTCAACTGAGCAGGTGCCAGTCCCCAGCGCTGGTGCACAGCTTCTTCATTCCAGAGAAATCGATCAAAGTGATTAAGTACAGATATACGTTCTGACACCAGCTGGCAGAAGCCTTTATCGGTCGACAGAATGGTTACCTGAAGGCCGCTACGGGCAGCCCGGTCCGCCACCGTTGCAACCACATCATCCGCTTCCCAGCCCGACATGCGGTAACTATGAATACCGCTGCGTTCAAGATCCGCTCGCATCTCAGAAAGATCATTGGCCAGCGCTTCAGGCATGGGCGAACGCCCGGCTTTATACTCTGGCCAGATGCGGTGGCGCCAGGTCGGCTCCTGATCCTCATACACCATCAACAGATGCGTGGCTTTGCGCCCCCGGACGTTGGCACCAATGATATCGATCACTTTATTGCGGGTTGCTTCAGCCGCAAACTCAGAGTCTTCCACCGCAGCATAGACCCGGCGTATCAGATTCATCGCATCGATTAACAGCAGATGCATCAGCCAATCTCCCCAGAGGCTTGTTGAGCCTGCCATAGCGCCGCGTAACGACCGTTCTTTGCCAGAAGTTCTCTGTGGTTGCCACGTTCTGCGATCTGTCCGTTTTCGAGAACCGCAATTTCATCGGCATCGACAACCGTCGATAGACGGTGCGCAATGATTAACGCGGTATGCCCTTCGGACACTCTGCGAATCTCTTTCATAATGCTGCGCTCAGTTTCAGAATCTAACGATGAGGTCGCCTCATCAAAGACCATAATGGCGGGTCTTTTAAGTAGCATTCGGGCGATGGCAATGCGCTGTTTTTCACCACCAGACAGCTTTAACCCTCGCTCCCCCACGACGGTTTCCAGACCGGCTGGATTTTCTGCAACCAGCCTGTCCAGACTTGCCATCTGCACAACGTCCTGCAGGTCTGTCTCGCTGGCATCCGGGCAGGCATACAGCAGGTTATTTCTGAGTGTGTCGTTAAACAGGACGGTATCCTGCGGAACGATGCCCAGGGCCTGCCGCAACGACGTTTGAGATACATCGGTTATAACCTGATCATCAATACGTATCTGACCGGATGTCACATCGTAAAAACGGAACAGCAACCGGGTTATCGTTGACTTACCCGCGCCGCTGCCGCCAACAAGCGCGAGCGTCTTTCCTGCAGGCACAGAAAAGCTCAGATCGTTAAGCACCTGCCGACCGTTGCCATAATCAAAACCTACCCGATCAAACACCACCTCACCGCGAGTCACATTCAGGCATTTGGTGGCGTTATCGGGCACGTCGGTTTCAACATCGAGCAGAACAAACATCCTCTCAATATTAGCGACCGACGCCTTAATCTCGCGATAAACAAAGCCAAGGAAGTTCAGAGGCAAAAAGAGCTGAAACATAAAGGCATTCACCAGCGTGAAATCACCCAACGTCATCTCCCCGGTGAGCACATAGTGTGCTGCTGACATCAACATGCAGGCCATGGCGACTGAAATAATAAGCGCCTGACCACTGTTCAGAGTAAACAGCGACAAGCGGTTCATGCGTCGGGCTTTTTCCCAGCGGGCAAGTGATCCGTCGTAGTCAGCCGACTCCCGCTCTTCTGCGGTGAAGTACTTAACCGTCTCATAGTTGAGGAGGCTATCAAGCGCCCGGGCATGCGTTGATGAGTCCATCTGATTGGCTTCCCGCACATAGCGCGTACGCCACTCCGTGACCTTCACTGAATAGCCGACGTACAGAATAACGGCCACCAGGGTGATCCCAGCAAACACAGGCGGGTAGTTAATCAAGAGAAGAACGATAACCAGACCGAGTTCAAGAAATGTCGGAAGGATATTGAAAATCAGAAAACGCATCAGGAACGAAATGCCGTTAGTCCCTCTCTCAATATCACGCTGCAATGCACCCGTCTGACGATCCAGGTGAAACGAAAGACTCAGGCTGTGAAGATGCCGGAACAACGCCAGTGACATTCTGCGCATCACCCGCTCTGCGACCCGACCAAACAGCAGATCACGGAGCTCCCCGGCAAACACGGTCATAAACCGCACGGTGCCATAAGCCAGCAACAGTAATAGCGGGAACGCCGCCCACCAGTTCTCACCAATGGTGCCAGCTGCATCCAGATGATCGACCTGATACTTGAGCAAAAATGGCATAACCACGCTGGCCAGCTTGGCCAACAACAGGCAAATCATCGCCCCGATGACCCGACCGCGATACTCCAGCAGAAAGGGCCAGATAGTAGTCAGCCAACGACGAACGCGCAGTTTGTCAGGCATGTCCACCGGTGTTGACTGGAAGCTTCTCATTGGCGGTGTAACCTGTTAGATATAGTGAAAAGGCCAAAGAGCATAAGGTTCACCTCAACGTGATTCAACGCATTTCCCGCCTTAACGCGGCTTTGCCAGAACTGGCAGAACTTGAGTCCCTCATCGAAGAGGGCAAACAGTACATGCGGATTCGTGTACCTGCTCACATACAGCACAAGGGTGAACATCTTCCTTTCTATGTTCTTGAAATGGGCAGTACTGCTAAAGATGCTCCGGTGCTGGCATTGGTTGGCGGTGTGCATGGCGTCGAACGCATTGGCACGCAGGTCATTCTGTCATTTATGAAGAGCCTGGTGCGTCGTCTGCACTGGGACCCTGTTATTCGCGATCAACTTGAACACCTAAGGCTATTAATCATCCCTATCGTTAACCCGGGTGGCATGGCTGAGAATACGCGCTGCAACCCTAACGGTGTGGATCTGATGCGCAATGCGCCGGTCGAAGCCGAGGGCAAAACCCCATGGCTGGTGGGCGGCCAACGTATCAGTTCCGCTCTGCCCTGGTACCGCGGCAAACCTGGCCGCCCGATGGAGCCCGAGAATCAAGCGCTAAGCGACGCCATTCATCATGCTCTGCGCGATCAGAAATACTGCATCAGCCTCGACTGCCACTCTGGCTTCGGCACCCGCGACCGGCTCTGGTTTCCATACGCTAAAAGCACTGCCCCATGGCCCGGAATAGGCGCTGCCCATACGCTGACTGAGTTGTTTGAACACAGCTTCCCCAGCCACGAGCAGTATCTGTTTGAGCCGCAGGCGCACAGCTATACCACCAACGGTGACATGTGGGATTACCTCTACGATGATTACCGGGCGATGCAACCAGAAGGTTGTTTTATTCCTATCACTCTGGAAATGGGCTCCTGGCTTTGGGTCAAGAAAAACCCACGACACCTCCTGCGTTATCACGGTTTATTTAACCCGGTATTACCCCATCGCCAACAGCGGATTCTGCGTCGGCATCTGGTTCTGTTCGACTTTCTGATGTCTGCTGCTCGGACCATGCCGCAGTGGGCGCCTGAATCAGCGGCAGATCAGACGAGAGCCCTTCAGTCTGCACTTGAACGCTGGTATCCGGGAATGAGCGGAAATATCACACCGGCAGTGTGAAGCGAGCGCCGCTTCCGCTACACTAGGCGCCTGATGTATCTGACGGATTTCGTAACCTTATGCCACGTCTGCAACACCTGTTTGTATCACTCACGTCAGCCGCTTTACTGACCTGTCACCATGCCGCATTGGCTGATGTTACCGCCGACCTTGGAGTCACCTCTGAATTTGTGCGTGACGGCATAAGCCAGACCAGCGGCAAAGCCGCCTGGCAGGCAGGCATGACGGCCACCCATAACTCAGGGTTTTATGCTGGTGCCTGGGGCAGTAACGTAGACCACGGCAGCGCAGATAGCCTGCACTCCGAATGGGATGTGTATGGCGGTGCTAACCTGCCGCTCTGGCGAGCATGGTCTGTTGATGCCAGCCTGACGCGCTTCACTTTTCATGGTGACGCTGAAGAAAAAGGCGATGCATACAACGAAACAGCACTTCGTCTGTTGTGGGATAACAACCTGACTCTGGGATACCGGGCGGCAGATGGCTATTACGGCAGCGAGTACAACCTGCATACCCTAGAAACAGCCTACACCTTTCAGACCGGGTCTTTTTCAATCGAACTCTACGGCGCCAATCATCGCTTAGACGGTACCGACGAAACGACGAACTTCGGCAGCTCGACGGCTGACGATTACTGGCACTTCCGAGTAGGAGCCGCCAGAACTTGGAATCATTGGGATTACCGCCTGACCCTGGAACGCACTAATCTGGGTGGCGACTTCGATGCAGGCACTCTGATTCAGTTCAGCGTCCACCGCTTCTTCCGTATCTGGTAACAGGATAAACGCTTGAAGCCGTCCTCTGATAAACCTGTACTCGTTTTTCTTCGGGGCCTGATCCGCAGCCGTTATCACTGGCTGGAATTCCCGGAGAGGTTTGCAGAGGACTTTCAGGTTATTCAACCTGAGTTGCCAGGCAATGGCTATCAGTACTCCCAGACAACCCCTTCTGACATTCCGTCGATGATGGAAAACATTCGCGCCCAGGTTCGCGCTGAGCACCAGGGGCCGATAACGGTAATTGCTGTCTCTATGGGGGCTATGATTGCTGCAGAATGGGCCCGCCAGTACCCAGACGAGATTGAATCACTCCATCTGATCAATACCAGCCTCGCCAATATGTCTTATCCGTGGGAACGTATGACGGCCGTGTCATTTTTCAGGTTGCTGTTCTGCTTTGGCGACCGCCTGCGACTCGAGCGGACCATTTTTGATCTGACCATAAACCGCGCGCTCACCGCTGGCGAATCTGCCCCATGGGTTCGTTTTGCAGATGAACACCCGCTGCGCTGGCGCAACGTATTCGTGCAACTGATCGCCGCAAGTCGCTACAAAGGCCCGACCAGTGCGCCAGTCCATGACGTATTCTTTTACAATGCGGCAGGCGACAGGTTAGTTAAACCGGGGTGTACAGCGCGCATTGCGCATCGCTGGAAGAAGCCTTTGTTCACACACCCTTCTGCGGGGCACGACTTACCCGCGGACGATCCGAGCTGGTTGGAGCAATCAATCCGCGCTCAGCTCACACCGCGTACCGACTGATACCCAATCGACGCATGGCTGCCCGGCGAGGCAAAGAGCCGGAAATTCATCCTGATCAATGTATATGGTGTCCGCCAGTTCAACACCACGCGGAAAGGATAGCTGCCCATCCGGCTCAATAAAAAGCGGTAGGCTGGCAATATTGCGGTAGTAGCCAAGCAACGTGGTCTGATCAAACACCAGCAAGCTGAAATATTGGGAATAATCCGCCCCCTTTACCCGCTCAAGACCAATCAGTGTCCGATCATTGTGAACGCCAAAGTAATAGTACGAATTCACATGGTCGCCTTCGCTGTTATGAATCAGCGGGGACCTCATAGATTCCAGGCACAGTTCAGCCTGCTGAGGCGTTACCGCCTCGATAGCAAAATAACTTGCTGCGTCCTGCGGTTCCAGCGCGTAGGTCACTGGAACCAATAGTACGAAAGACAGAAATACCCGCCAGCACATACCCAGCCTTAATCCTCAGGGTTGCGTCAGTTCCAGCTTGGTGCCGAGGTATTTTTCGAGGTCCGGCAGTACGAACGCATCATCCTCTGACACAAAGCTCACCGATACACCTTTGGCACCTGCCCGGCCCGTCCGGCCGATACGGTGAACGTAATCTTCCGGATCTTCCGGCAAGGTGTAGTTAATAACATGACTGACACCGTCAACGTGAATACCGCGACCAGCAACGTCTGTGGCAACCATGATATTTACCCGTCCGTCACGGAAACGCTCCAGTGTACGGACCCGTTTGTCCTGGCTGACTTCACCAGACAGGAGAACAGCAACGTGGCCGTTCTTGTTCAGTTTATCGCACAGATTACGGGTCAGGTCGCGACGGTTGGCGAAGATGATCAGTCTCTCTGGCTTCTCTTCGTTCAGGACCCGCTCCAGCAAGCTATATTTGTCTGAGTCGGCACAAAGATATAGTTTCTGATCAACACGATCAGTCGTTACCTGCTCCGGCTCGATTTCAACCTTCATCGGGTTCGTGGTCCACTGATCAATCAGGATACGCACATCAAAATTGAAAGTTGCGGAGTACAGCAGGGTCTGACGGTATTCTTTTGGCGGTGTCCCACGGACAATCCGCTTCACATCAGGAATGAACCCCATGTCGAGCATGCGGTCAGCTTCATCAAGGACAAGCACTTCAACCTGATCCAGGAACACATCCTGACTCCGCATAAAGTCGATCAGACGGCCCGGTGTCGCTACCAGTACGTCGACCACATGATCCCGCAGCATTTTGCGCTGCGAATCATAGTTCATACCACCGACAACGGTGACAGTATTCAGACCGGTGTATTTACCCAGTGCTTCCGCATCTTTACCAATCTGCAGTGCCAGCTCACGAGTCGGTGCAATAATCAGAGCACGAGGTTCACTGGCGAAGCGCTCTTCCGGCTGGACAGTCAGGAGACGGTTGAAAATCGTCAGCAGAAAGGCGGCTGTCTTACCCGTACCAGTCTGCGCCTGACCAATCATGTCACGACCTGTCAGCGCTGCTGGCAGGCTCTCCGCCTGAATCGGTGAGCAATACTGAAACCCGGACTCATGGATACCGCGCATCACAGAATCAGGCAGCTGAAGATCGTGGAAACGGGTTTTTCCTTCCTGAGGCTCAACTTTGAAATCCGAGAGACTCCATGGAGTCTCGATCACTTCTTTCTTAGGCTTTTTATTCTGTGCCGTGGCCTTATCACCACCAGCGTTGCGCTTAGAGCCATGACTTTTGGCATTTTGCGTTGGCTTATTTTTCTGAGCCGGGGCCTTTTTAGCAGCTGCGGGCTTCTTCGATTCCGGCGCCGGCTTTGAGGCGTTGGATTTGAACAGTTTCTTTAACAAACCTATCTCCGTTCAGATATTTTCTGGCACAAACAGATGCGTACCAAATAGTGTATGGCGGTGATAATAATCCAATAGCGCCTCTTTTAGTATCTCAGCACGCTCTGGCAGCCCGTTTTTGAGATACCATGTCGCCTGTTTGACTACGGCACCACGGAATTTTTGCCGCCCCAGCTCCACCGCATCGGGGTCGCCATCCAGATTATCAGTACTGATGTGAAACTTGCGTCCGCAGGCCTCTGACAGTATCCACTCCAATGCCTGAGGTTTTACTTCGACCTGCTCAAACTCTCTCTGGCGCTCAGCAGAACGGCCGTCGGGCTCATACCAGTAACCATAATCAACTAGCTTACGCCTTTCAGCGCCCGCAATGCACCAGTGTGCAATTTCATGCAGCGCAGATTCGTAGAAGCCGTGGGCGAAAATAACCCTATGGTAAGGCACTTCAGTATCTGCTGGGAGATATTCAGGCTCACCACCACCTGAGACCAGGCGAGTGTTTTCAGAGACGCTGAAAAGCCGATCAAAAATAGATACGAGATCGGCCGGCAAAAGTTCGATGACGTCGGGTTGTTTTAGCAGGTTCATTTTCTTTCTGTTATTCAATATCAAGCACAGGCACAATAGCCGCGCCTGTCAATTATACGGTTCAGCCTCTGTTTCGCTATGTCTACCGCACACTCTACCTCTTACCACCAGCAACCAGCATCAGACCTCAAAGCGATTCTTAAACTTACGGGCCCGATTCTTCTTACACAGCTCGCGCAGGTCGGTATGGGCACCATTGATACCGTCATGTCGGGATACGTGAGCACCCGTGATCTCGCCGCCGTCGCGATTGGCAGTGCCGTCTGGACGCCAATATGGCTATTTCTCGCAGGCGTTCTCGTTGCTCTCTCACCGGCCGTCGCCAAAGCACGTTCAGGTCCATCGGCGTCATCCGCCATACAATCCCTGCTGGCTTCGGGCATATCGCTCGGGCTTCTGACGGGCGTCATTCTCGGCGGCATTACTGCCGCCATTGCTGTAGCTCTTCCCTATTGGATTGACGATGCGCATACGGCAACAACTGCGAAATACTATCTACTGGCCATCGCAACCGCGATGCCCATATCCGGAATATTCCTCGCACTCAGATTCCATGCTGAAGCTGTTGACCAGGCCCATCACGTTACCCGCATCATGCTGATTGGTTTGATACTTAATATTCCGGTGAATGCGGCACTGATCTATGGCTGGGGGCCCCTTCCGGAACTGGGTGGTATCGGTTGCGGCATCGGAAGTGCAATCGTCGTCTGCTTTATGACCTGGGCGTTGCAATGGGACTGCCGACGCTATCGGGCCGAGCAAAGCATACGCCTGTTGTCATTCTATCGCTCAACCGTCACCGACCATGTAAAAAGCCTGAGCCGTGTTGGACTTCCCATCGGTGTGGCCATATTTTTTGAGGTCAGCCTGTTTACCGTTATTGCCCTTTTCCTGACCGACTTAGGTCCCGTCATCGTCGCAGGTCATCAGGTAGCACTGAACGTCTCATCGGTGACCTTTATGCTGCCTCTCAGCCTTGGCATGGCGTTAACGGTCAGAGTGGGTCACCATCTCGGCCAGCAGAACAATGCACCCGAAGGAGCGCTCAGCCCTGCTCGACAGTGTGCCTGGCTGGGAGTAAAGCTCAACCTGCTGCTGGCTCTCTTTAATGCCGCAGTCATTCTGTCTGGCGCTGGCATTATCGCGAATCTTTATTCCCCAGACCCAGCCGTTGTCTCAATCGGCGCTGCCCTGTTGATTTACGCGGCGATATTCCAGATCCCCGACGCAATTCAGATCGCTGCTGCTGGCGCGCTCAGGGCCTACGAAGATACCTTCGTAGTCATGCTCATTACCTTCCTGTCTTATTGGATCATTGGCTTTGGTACCGGTTGGTACCTTGCTTACGGGCTCGCAGAACCGATGGGGGCCGCCGGGTTCTGGATCGGACTCATTGCCGGCCTAAGCTGTGCAGCAGTTTGTCTGCTGCTGAGGCTGCGCGTCGTAAGTCGCCGTTCCCAAGGCGTCTCTTCCGAGTGACATAGCGACAGACTGGCTCATTTAGCCTGCTCTGCAAGGCCGGAACCGACTTGTTCAGCGCCGGGTTTACTGTGCTAACATCTGGCCGTCAAAAGTTACAGAAACCCGCACAGGTATTTCACCATGAATGTAGCCAATCCAGACGTGGCGTATGAAGTCAGTATTAATCCAGCGACTCTTGAAGAAATTGGTCGTCTGCCACTGACAACTCAGGAAGAGTTCACCACGGTGTTTAATCGGGCGCGCGATGCTCAGAAAATCTGGGCACAGACTTCTTATAAAGAGCGTGCATCTTACGTTCTGAAAATGGCAGATTACATTCGTGATAACGCAGATGAACTTGCAGGCATCATCAGCCAGGACAATGGCAAGCTGAAAATTGATGCCCTGAATACTGAAGTTATTCCATCCATCATGAGCTGTACCTGGTACGCGAAGAACGCGCCTAAAGTGCTCAAAGATGAACTGCTCCCTCCTGCGTCCATGATGTTCTTCAACAAATGGTCGAAGCGCGTTTTTCAGCCAATCGGTGTACTCGGCATCATCAGCCCATGGAATTACCCGTTCAGCATCCCGTTTGGTGAGCTTGTTATGGGCCTGATGGCAGGTAACGCAGTTGTGCTTAAAGTGGCTGCCCAGACGCCTATGGTCGGCGAAGCCATTGAGCGCGTCGTTAAAGCATCAGGCTTACCTGATGGCCTGTTTACTCATGTTGTTGGTTCCGGCTCAAAAGTTCTTTCATCCATGCTTGAGAACGGCGCGGATAAAATATTCTTCACCGGCTCTACCTTCGCGGGTAAGCAGGTTATGAAATCATGTGCAGAGTATCTTGTACCGTGTAGTCTTGAGCTTGGCGGTAACGATGCCATGATCGTTCTTGAAGATGCACCTATCGAACGTGCCGTAAACGGTGGCATGTGGGCTGCCTACCAGAACGCGGGTCAGTCATGTGGTGGCGTGAAGCGGGTTTATGTACACGAAAAAGTGTATGACGACTTCATCAAAATGGCCGTTGCTAAGACCAAAGCACTGCGCCACGGTGATAACGGCCATGACGCTGATATGGGTTCAGTAACCACCGAAAAGCAATTCCAGCAGCTCGAAAAAGAGCTTCAGATGGCGCTGGATAATGGTGCTCAGATCGCAGCTCAGTCTCAGGCCGTTGGCAACCAGAATGGTTATTTCTTCCCTGCGACCCTACTGACTGACGTGACCCCTGATATGGAGTTCATGCAGGACGAAATCTTCGGGCCATTTATGCCTGTTGTGAAAGTCAGCTCTGAGGCGGAAGCAATTGAACTGGCGAATAAATCACAGTACGGTCTGACAGCATCGGTCTGGACTCGTAATAACGCGCACGGCAAAAAAGTTGCCAAACAGCTTCACGCTGGTGCGGTTACCGTCAACGACCATCTGTATACCCATGGATTAAGCAACACCGAATGGGGTGGCCCGAAAGAGTCAGGTATTGGTCGTACACATGGCGCCCTCGGTTTACTTGAAGTGGCTGAATCAAAAATCGTGAACTGGGATATTTTACCGACACTGAGTAAAAACAACGCCTGGTGGTTCCCGTTCGACGAAGCGACCTACGAAACCATGCTGAAAATGACTGCCTACGCGAAACCGCGGTCAGCGTTTGAATGGATTGGTCTTAATCTGACCGTTATTCCAAAAGTAATGAAGAAAATGATGAGCAGCTGGAAGGTCGACAACGATCGTTAATTAAAGCAGAGACGCGTCCTGAAAAATAAAAGCCCCGCACTGCGGGGCTTTTTTATGTTCGGATCAGCTCAAGTCCGTACGGAAATATTTAAGCTGCCCGGCGAGATCTTCAGCGAGACGTTCTACATTTTCAGAAGTACGACGGAGAAGGTCTGAAACGTTTTTATGACCATCTGCAGACTCAGCAACTCTGGACAGATTGCTATCCATCTCAGCTGCCACTTGCTCCTGCTGTGTAACGCTTGCTGCTACCTGATGATTTATATCTTTTACCAGCGTCATATTGGTCGAGATTCCGGCCAATTGCTCTTCCGTAGTATTTACCTCATCAGCACAGGCTTTTGTTTCTTCTGCACTCAACTGCATTGCTCTGACAGAATCATTGGCTACCTGTGTAATGGTCTCAATTACGTCTTTAATTTCACTGGTGGCGACACCTGTGCGCTGAGCCAGGGTCCGGACTTCATCAGCAACGACAGCGAACCCGCGCCCTGACTCCCCCGCTCGAGCTGCTTCAATAGCTGCGTTCAAGGCGAGAAGATTGGTCTGTTCAGAAATACTCGCAATCACTTCTGCCACATTCGAAATCTGCTCGGCAGACGCATTCATTTGGGTAATGGCAACCGATGCCCCTTCCAACTGATTTAACACGGTGTACACCCGCTTTCTTACCGCAGAAACAGAGTTGGCACCACTGGAAGCAGCGTCCGTTACTTCAGTCATACGCTGTGCGGCGTCGCGTGCGTTACCGGCAAGCACCTGCGTCGTCTGAACCATTTCAGTCATCGCGACTGATAGCTGATCAAGCTCCCGGTACTGTGAATCAGAGCCTGCGCTCACCTCTGACGTTGATCGGGCAACGATGTCGGCCTCGCGGTTTAGTCGGTCGCTATCATCCCGAATACGGCTTAACAATTCGGACAGCCGCGATCGCATTTTATTGATCGCTACAGAAATACGATCAAATTCAGGAACACCCGACCGTTCACATTCAAATGACAGATCACCTTCTGCCAGGTTAGCCATGGTCTCTTCAATTCTGCGGATAGGTTTTGATATTGCGGCGGTAATGTATCGTGAGCAGATCAACATAAACCCGCCCCAGATGAGAAGACATAAAAGAGTCCAACTTCCCCGGCTCCAGATGACCGCCTGAATATCATCAATATATTCACCGGTGCCAATATAGAGATCTGATCCGGCAACAGGTGTAATTGCACTGAGTTTACTGACCGGTTCATCACTACCCGGACGCGGCCATTTATAATTAACAAATCCTGTACCGCCCTTCTCGACCGCTTTCTTCATCTCACGAAACAGATAAACACCATCAGGGTCGCGAACTTTGGACACCGACGTCTCATTCAGTACGGGCTTGAAGGGGTGCATTTTCATAATTAGCTGCTCGTTAATTACAAAGAAGTACTCCTCACCGTGGTAGCGAGAACCGTTAATCGCGGAGAGGCCCTCCTGTAGGTCACCACCGTTGCTCAGTAACTGACTGAGCAGACTTGCCTGCGACTCGACTAACGCCGATAGCTGCTGTTTTTTCTCTTCCACCAGCTGATTCTGATACTGATGAAAATCGACAGCCATGAAAATAACACCCATGAGAAATACTGCCGATAGCATTATCCATAAACGCTGACGAATACTCAGGCGCTCAAACTCCATAGTTACTCCACTATTGATCGTTATGTCATCAGCTTTGACTATAGGAGGGTAACCGCGAGCTTCCAGATTAATTATCCCCGCGGGCCTAATTACCTGAAGGGCGGGAACGCCGGTAAAAACAAGTAAACAGAGCACGCATAGATAACGGTATAACTAAAGTACTTTACGACGCCACTCTGCGACCAGTTTCCGATCAGGAATCAGGTCCGCTAAGGCGATGGCTAGCTCTCGCAGGTGGTCAGTTGAGGCTGAGATTTCCAATGATCGTAACACTGCTCGCCAATCGCCGCTTTCCGCCTGCTCAAAAAAGCTGTCCCTGACATCAGACTCCGGCGGTGGAAGCTTAAGGTCACGCATGGATAGCCACGAACGTGCGCGCTGCACTTCTGGCGTACGGGACTCTTCGTCCGTCAGCAGCCCAAGGACTGAGCGCAACTGATCGAGCTTACCCTCGCTCAGTAAACTTCCGACCTGATGAGCAGGGTCGACCGCAAACGGTAAATGTTTGTTGAGAAAATGCCGGATTCCGACCATTGAGAGATTGTTCTGTTCGCGCGCAGCTACTTCTCCCCGATGGTAAATCAGCAGTAGAGGAACAGTTCGGATCTGAAGTTCAGCCACCCACTCGGGCGACTCCTCGGCACGAAGCTGAACGATCGGGCAGCGAGGGTCAAGCGTCGGTGCCAGTAGCGCTAGCAACTGCTCAACTGCACGACAGGGTGCACAGTGCTCACCAACTACCTCCACGAGAAACCATTGGTCGCATGCAAGTGACTCGGCCGTCAGTTGTTCTGCGGTCAACACCCTGAAAGACACGGGTACACTCCAGATTCGTTTACAATTAGAAAGCTATGTATGATAACGCCAGCCACCCGGGAAGCGGTAGCTGAGAAAGTAACCCATATTCAGAGCCATTCAGACCATGTCAGTATCTAACGCGTCCGATGCCCCAGGTCGTAAAAAAACACTCCTTGTTTCCGTATTGATCTTCGTCTGGCTAACAGGTTCACTGTTTGGCTTGTGGTGGTTTCAGCAGCAGTCACTGCGTCCATTTGTCGAAGCAGGCGCCCCTGCTGAATCGCGCAGCCCCGACATTGTTGAGCAAGGCCTGGCAGCGCTACTGAAGAGAGTGTCGGCTGAATATCCTGAAAGTTCCGATGCACTGGTGACTGTGGTACATCTCTGGAACCCAGACTGTCTGTGCAACAACGTCAGTGCTCGTCACACCCGAGCCATTATTGAGCAATGGCCAGAAGGCGATGAGGTTAGATTTATTATCTTAGCGCCAGAAACACTTCCAGAAAATCGACTGGCGGAAGCACGTGAACTCAATCCTAATGCTCTGGTCATGAAGGCGTCTGCCAATGACAGGCTCCCCCTGACCGCCAGTCCGGGGCTGGCGGTACTTAACCAGAATGCCAGCCTGGCTTATTTTGGCGCGTATGGCTTTGGTGCCCTCTGCAGTCTCTCGGACGAAGCTTTATTCACCAACATGATTGAGCGTCTGCTCGCGGGCGAATCATACGGGCCTTTTCTGAATATTGCCGGAAGTGGTTGCTTCTGCGCCTGGCCGGACCCGACGCAGCTGCCGGTTGAGTAGCTGCAGTTGTCGAGCAAGATTTTTCTCAGCACGCTCCAACATTTCCTCTGCCTCTGATTTGTATACCTGTATAAGAGCGCAACGTGCAGTGTGACACTGGGCCACAAGAGACGGATATGTAATTTCGATTTCCGCCAGAAGCGATAAGGGTGCCGTCCCCTCTTCTACCTTGATTCCTTTTTTAACCGCTGTCCGGCGCAATTCCGACCACCCCAGAAGCAGGCGAGTTCTTTTTTCCGGGCGCTGCTGCCACCACTGCCAGAGAGCGCCGACAACAAACAAGCCAGCAATTGAACCGGCGATGATATACAAACCGTCCACCAGTGCGTCGATGCCAAACCACCGGGATAACAGCCCCTTTTGCCGCTCGCCATCGTATGCCAGTACCCAGCGACTCCATTGGTAATTAATATTGTCCAGCTGCAAGCGCAGACTGTTTACCCATCCAATATCGGTATAACGATGCGGGGACAGAGGGCTCTCCTCAAGAAAAGTGTCCTCCTCTAACAGGGCTCTTTGCAGACCATATTCAATCCGGTCAGGTGCGACGGCCGCAGTAGGATCTACCCGGAACCAGTGCTCTCCGTCCCAGAGTTCCACCCATGCATGTGCATCATATTGTCTTACGGTCAGATAGCCATCCGGATGCCACTCCCCCCCTTGGTATCCAGCAACCACTCTGGATGGAATGCCAGCCGCCCGGGCAGCGAAGGCCATTGCCGAGGCATAATGTTCGCAAAAACCTCTGCGACCAGAGAACAAAAACTGATCAATATCATCTTCGCCGTAACGAGGTGGTTTAAGCGTGTAATAAAATGGCTGCTCACGTACGAATTGTAGGAACGCTTTAGCAAATTGCCCGGCCTCAGAGGGCAGCTCCCTCGCCCATTCCCGGATCATGGGGTTAGCGCCAGAAGGAAGTGCGAGATACAAATCAGGAGCGGTTCTCAATCCAGAGTCAAAGGCAGGACCAATAACCGGCTCTATTGGCGCACTGACGTCATATCTGATGCGCTGATAAACAGGACGGCCGTATCTCAATAAACGGGTTGCTGTCAGTTCGATATCCCTGTCTCGGCTTACCGAGCCCGCCAACGCAAAAAGATACGCCTGCCCCGTTGCTTCCTGTATTACTTCGTAGTCGTAAGTGGCCTCTTCAATAATTGCCGGCATGGGTAGCTGAGCCGCATCCAATACTGACTTATCCCAACCGTCCCCGTCATGTTTATCCAGCGTCATGGCTCTCCAGTAGAGGTCACTGCGAGAAGGTTTGACGCCATTAAAGGTCACCCTGAATGCAACTTCAGATGACTGACTAAGCTCCGAAATATCCCCCGGCTGCAGGCGCTCAGACAAACCGGTCAAGGCTGAGTCGGATTGCAGCGCTACGCTCCAGAGCGGACCAAGACGAGGAAATAAGAAATAGACGATGAGCATAAACGGCAAAGCCGTCAGTAATAGCTTTGCAGTCACACTAAATACAGGAACCTGCGAAGATAGTCCCGTTCGGGTGGCAGCCTGCGTGGCGACCATCGCCGCACAGGCCAGAATCAGCGTCCCAATCCCCTGAAGGCTATACAGAATGCTTTGATTAAAAAGAAAACCTGAGGCCTGAATAAATAAGGCGATAAAGACAGCGACAACCCCGTCTCTTTTTGTGGCTAGCTCAAGCAGCTTCAGTACGCCCGCAGAAATAAGAAACGCACTGCTCCCCTCAAGCGATATTCGCCCGCCACTGAGCGTGTATACCCCCACACATGCCAGAACAACCGCAACCAGCTTTGCGAATCGCCCCGGAAATGAAAGATGGCCGGTATATACAAGCCACCGCCAGCCCAGCACAAAAGCCACCATGAGGTAGAGCCACACAGGTAAATACCCCAGATGCGGCACCAGGGAGCTGAGCACTGCCAACACCTGAAGCAACAATGCTTTTCGTGGCAGAGCAACGCCCGTCATTCGTCTGCTCCCCATAATGCCAGAGCAGTAAGACAGCGATGACGGTGTTCACTTCCACTGTCGGCCGTTATCTCCACTCCGGGTATCGATAAACCATACTGCCACCCCAGCGCCTCAGCCTGATCAACCCATGAGGCCAACCTGGACAGACGAACTTCCGGCTCAAGACCTTTGAGGCTCTCCCAGTCCAGCAAACACATAACGCCCTGCTCCTGCTCACGCTCGAACGACTTAGGAGACCCGGTTCTGGCGGTATGCTTCCAGGAGATCTGATTCATGCTGTCACCACGACCATATTCGCGAATGCCGGAGATGTCGTCCTGCCCTGATACTGCCGTTGTCGTTCCGTCTATTTCATCGCCCTTACCGGCAGAGAGCCGCAAAGCTGTGAACTCTGGTTTCGGGTAAACGATCACATCAAAATCCAGTGCGACCCAGCTCCAGGCTCGAAATAAACCGAAGGGATATTCGGTTTCTATGCGTATGCGCCTCAGCGGCAGGCGCCCTCGTTTATGAGCATGACGGGATAATGCGACTTCCTGGGTTTCCCCGGGTGATAGCGTAAAGTCCTGCTCCGTTTCATCCGGATAGCCCACAGTAATCGCGCAAGACCAACGCTTAGCCGAGACAACCTTGACGGGTAACTGAAGGTTTTCACCTGCATAACAGGGGGTCACACGACCGGCGGTCATCTCAAGACCAGAGAGATTTTGGAAGGTTAACCAGATGGTGCCGTGCCCCAGGCTGACCAACCAGAACGTCAGTCCATAGATAAGCGAGTTCTGATAATTGATGGCCGTCAGTAGCATTGCCAGCACTAAACCACCAAATGCCCATCCGGTTCTGGATGGCAGGATGAATACATTCCGGTGCGACAATGCCAGTGAAGCAACCGGGGGAATCCTGCGGTTCAGCCACTTCTGAAACAACCGGCCTAACCAGCCTTTTTTGCTCGCACTCACGCTACTTGCCATATCAGGCTAATGCAGCAACGTTTTCAAGAATATGGCGCGCAGCACCGGGTTTAAGGCGATGATCAACTACCGACGCCAGTACCGCCTGAAGGTCTTCAGGAATCAGGAAACTGCGCCCATCAATAACCGCCCAGGCCTTTGCTGCACGAAGCAGAGCAATACCTGCTCGTGGTGAAAGGCCATGCGTGAAGCGTGAATCATTGCGGCTGAATGCCAACATACGCTGAAGGTAATCTAACACTGCCGGGGAGGCTTTGACCTCATCCACAGCCCGGCGAAGCGCAACCAGAGTCTCGGAATTAATAACGGTTTGAAGGTCATCGACCAGATGACGACGACTAACCCCTTCAAGGAGCTCCCGCTCGGCTCGTTGGTCCGGATAACCGAGACTGATGCACATAAGAAAGCGATCAAGCTGCGACTCAGGCAACGGGAAAGTGCCAGCCTGAGAAGTCGGATTCTGTGTAGCAATCACGAAAAACGGATCAGGAAGAAGGCGTGTCTGCCCCTCAACGGTTACCTGACGCTCTTCCATCGCCTCCAGAAGCGCACTCTGTGATTTCGCTGTAGCACGGTTAATTTCATCGGCCAGTACCACCTGAGCAAACACAGGTCCCTGATGAAACCGAAAAGCGCCTTCTCCGCTATCAGAGTTCTTTTCAAAAATACTGACACCAATAATGTCTGCTGGCAGGAGGTCGCTCGTGAACTGAATCCGGCTGTATTTCAAACCGAAAACTTGAGCAAGAGCGTGCGACAGTGTGGTTTTTCCCATACCCGGCAAATCTTCAATCAGCAGGTGTCCATCAGCCAACAGGCAACACATGGAGAGTTTCAATTGCTGATTTTTACCGAGAATGACATTCGAAAGACTGGATAACGCCCTTTCAATGGCAGACATGAAGGAACCTCTGAAAACTGAAGGTACAAGAGTATCTGACCCGCTTATGCTTTTTAAGTGCTCTGCTAACGACAATGTCTGGAAACGTTTTAAAAACAGACATCGCGCACACAAAAACTGCCACAAAAACCGTTCAGACGAGGTTTCGCCCTTGCCAGCCGCACTCTGATTCAGGCAGGCTATGGGCCATCTTGCGCCAGACACCCTCAGGACGAATACAGACAGGTATCTGAGTCGGTATAATTGGACCCGATTCTGAGCCACCAGGGTTAAACAAAAAGGATCTTTAATGAAGAACCCTCTACTACTTCCGGCGTTCTGCCTCCTGATGTTATTGACCGCCTTACCAGGCATAGCAGAAACGACCACTAAGGTCAGAAGCCATCAGACTCTTGAGGCCGCCGTTCTGAATCCGAACCTCCCTCTGGAGAAAAGGATCAGGGCACTGAAAACACTTCTCAGTGATGAAATGACCGATGGCAGACTGCACCGCACTTTCTGTATCTGGGACCCAATCAGCAAGGCCGGTCCAATTGCGAGCGCCGCCAAAGATCAGGTACTTCGCTCACTGCATTATGGCATGCAGCTGACGATTGAAGTTTTCCAGAATGAACAGGAGATGGTCGATACTTTCGTCAACAAGAAAACGTGCGACGCCATTCTTGTTCGCGGTGCAACCGCACAACGTTTTAATCGTTTTCTGGCGACGACAGAAGCGCCTGGCGCATTGCCTGACCGTCAGCATTTACAGCTACTGGCACAGGTTCTGGCAAAACCCGAGATCGCCGATCACATGACCAACGGTCAATACACGGCGCTCGGCCTGGTCACTATTGGCTATAGCCGCCTTTACGCCGACTCTGCAGACAAAGCGTCCCTCAATTCTCTTGATGGTAAATCCGTATCCGTTGCAGATACCGATACCGGCTTTATTCGCTTAGTAGACGCACTCCGCGGCCGGACACGCACAGGCAGTATGCCCGCGACTGTGCAGACATTTACCAATGAACTGACCGAACTGATGGTCGCACCTGACATCGGCTACCTGGCAATGGCCAGCGGCCGAACTGGAGATCAGACCCGTGGACTTGCTATGCCCCTGGGTCAGTCGACACTGCAATTAATTGGACATGCCGATCGTTTTCCGCCCGGCCTGGCTCAGATTTTACGTGAAGACTTTTTATTCAAATTTAATAGCTACGCACGCATGCTGGATAAGGAGCTGAGTAACATCCCTGAAAGCTTCTGGATTAACCCATCCCCTGCTGACCTGACAACACTGAACAAAAGTGCTCAGAAAGTCCGCCTGGATCTACGCGGCGAAGGTTATTACGATCCGGTGATGCTGAGACTGGCTCGCAAAATCCGCTGTCGATTCTCTCCGGGTGAGAGTGAGTGTAAAAATCCCGTCGAGTAAGCGAAGCCCTATCGAATAATCGGAGCTTCAATCAAAAAAAAGGCTGCATAAAGCAGCCTTTGATATCAGATGGTAAGCGATTCTGGCAGCTACAGAGCATCAAGTCCGCGCGCAAGGTCACGCTTAATATCTTCAACACTCTCGAGCCCAACTGAAATACGTAACAGCGCCTGAGATATTCCTGCTTCGTCTCGCTGCTCATCTGACAAGCGACCATGAGTCGTAGTGCCTGGATGAGTAATCGTCGTTTTCGTATCACCAAGATTAGCGGTAATTGAAATCATGCGGGTCGCATCAACAACCTTCCAGGCTTCTTCCTGTCCGCCTTCCACCTCAAACGACAGCACGCCTCCAAACAAACGCTGCTGACTCTTAGCCAACTCATACTGTGGATGGTTAGGTAAGCCACAGTAATTGACTTTCGCGACTTTCGGGTGCTCTTCCAGCCACTGTGCCAATGCCAGAGCATTCTCACTGTGCGCTTTCATACGCAGCGAGAGCGTTTCCAGCCCTTTCAGGAAGACCCACGCGTTAAACGGACTCATTGTCGGACCGGCGGAGCGTAGAACCCCAATAACGGGCTCAATCAGCTCATGCGAACCGATGACCGCACCGCCAAGGCAGCGGCCCTGACCATCGATGTATTTGGTCGCAGAATGCACAACAAGGTCCGCACCTAAAGCCAGGGGCAATTGCGCTGCCGGTGTACAGAAGCAGTTATCTACCGCAAACAGTGCACCTGCAGACCGCGCAATTTCAGAAATAGCTCGCAGGTCTGCCACCTCAGTCAGCGGATTAGACGGCGACTCAAGGAACAATAGCTTCGTATTTTCCTGTACGGCACCTTGCCATGCATCCAGATCCAACAGATCAACATAGGTAATTTCCACATTGAATTTACGCAGAAATTTTTCCAGTAGAACCGTCGTCGAACCAAACACGGCACGGGAGCAGATCATATGATCGCCGGCCTGCAGGTGGGCGATGCACAAGGCATAGATAGCGGACATACCTGAGGCTGTCGCTGCGCAGGCTTCTCCGCCCTCAAGTGCCGCGAGGCGCTCTTCAAAGGTTCGTACCGTCGGATTGGTATAACGGGAATAAACATTGCCATCCCGGTCACCACCGAAGGTCGCTGCTGCTTCTGCCGCTGAAGAGAACACGTAACTGCTGGTCGGGAAAATCGCTTCCCCGTGCTCACCTTCCGGCGTGCGCATCTGACCCGCACGAACCGCAAGAGTATCGAACTCCGCATCCGTCAGGTCAGATTGATAGCGCTGTGGCCATTCAGGTAAGTCTGCCATCGTCGTCAGGCCTCTTTCTGGTTGTGCAGGTCGATCGCTTCATTATCGATCACCTGCAGGGTTTTGTTAGCGTCATTTCGAAGTTCATACAAACGTCGGAAATATTCGTCGTTAATGTCTTTGGTCACATATTCGCCATTAAATACTGAACAATCGAATGCTTTAGCATCTGTTGTCGCACCTTCAAGGCAAGCGTCTACGAGATCTTCAATATCCTGATAAACAAGCCAGTCAGCACCGATGGCTTTTGCAATTTCTTCGGTCGAGCGATCGTGCGCGATAAATTCTTCTTTCGCTGGCATATCGATTCCGTACACATTCGGGAATCGAACGGCCGGTGCCGCAGAGGCAAAATACACATTTTTCGCGCCCGCTTCGCGTGCCATTTCAATGATCTGTTCGCACGTTGTTCCACGTACGATAGAGTCATCAACAAGGAGAACATTCTTACCGCGGAATTCCAGGTCGAGTGCATTCAGCTTCTGTTTTACGGACTTCTTGCGTAGCTGCTGCCCCGGCATGATGAAGGTCCGGCCAATATAGCGGTTCTTCATAAAGCCTTCGCGGTATTTCACACCCAGATGATTCGCCAATTCCAATGCAGAAGACCGACTGGTATCCGGAATCGGAATCACCACATCAATATCGTGGTCAGGGTGCTCACGCATGATCTTATCGGCGAGTTTTTCACCCATACGCAGGCGGGCTTTATACACAGCGATGCCATCAATGATGGAATCAGGACGGGCAAAATAAACATGCTCAAAAATGCACGGTGTCAGTTCCGTCTGCTCAGCACACTGCTCTGTGAAGAGCTGACCATCTTCGGTAAAGATAACGCACTCACCCGGCGCGATGTCACGGTCGAGTTTGAAATCCTGCGCATCCAGGGCAACTGACTCAGAAGCAACCATGTACTCAGGGCCGTTCGCAGTATCACGGTGACCAAATACAGCGGGGCGGATGCCGTGGGGATCGCGGAAAGCAACGATACCGTAGCCAGTGATCATAGCGACCACAGCATACCCACCACGGATACGCTCGTGCACTCTCCGCACGGCCTTGAAGATAACCTCTGGAGATGGCTTGAGCTGACGCTGCTCCTGAAGCTCGTGCGCGAAAATATTCAGTAGAACTTCGGAGTCAGAGGTGGTGTTGATGTGACGCAGGTCTTCGCGGTAGATGTCTTCCGCAAGTTGCTCTGTATTCGTCAGGTTACCGTTGTGCGCCAACGTAATACCGTACGGCGAGTTCACATAGAACGGCTGAGCTTCAGCAGAACTTGAGCTGCCAGCCGTCGGGTAGCGCACATGACCAATGCCGATATTGCCCAGCAGTCGCTGCATGTGGCGGGTTCTGAATACATCACGAACAAGGCCATTATCCTTACGCAGACAAAGCTTATTCCCGTAGCTGGTCACAATTCCTGCGGCATCCTGACCGCGATGCTGCAGCACCGTCAGAGCATCATAGATAGCCTGGTTAACATGGGACTTACCAACTACACCCACTATTCCGCACATGCGCGTATTACCTCAAACAAGCGAAGTTCATTAAGCTGCCAATACCTGATTCACTGCGGACGGAAGCGTCTTGCGAGCCCAGTCTGCCAGTGTTTCCAGATATGGAATAATTGTTGATTCCTGCCACCACAGATCCTGCTGAGGAATCCCGGTGAGCTGCGCTCCGTACACCAGAGCAACAACGATGATTACGCCCCGGAGGATGCCGAAGACCATACCAAATACTCTGTCTGTCCCACTCAGTCCGGTGGCTTTCACCAACTGAGCCAGTAGAAAATTCACCATAGCCAATACAACCAGAGTCGCAACAAACAAGATACCAAAAGCGACCATCCAGCGAACACTGTTCGTGGCAATACTGTCTTCAAGAAGAGTGGCGAGGTTGCCGCTGAAATAGCGGGCAACGAGAAAGGCAACCAGCCAGGACACAAGTGACAAGGCTTCTTTAACAAAGCCACGTACCAGGCTGATCAGGCCTGAAACGCCGATGATACCCAGGATCACCAAGTCGATAATGGTCATTCACTGCCCCGGCAGAAAAAGAAAGCGCGCAGTATACCAGAGCCTGCGCGCTATAAAAGAATTGACAATAGCGCTGCGTCAGCTCTCTGCTTTGTAGCGACGCAAATAGGCCTCAGTGATATCACCACGTTGCTTTAACTGGCGCTGTATTTTCTCTGCATCCGCCCGGCGCAGCTCGGGTCCGACATAAACCCGGGTAATTTTTTCCTGCTGAAACTCCTGAACATAGGCCTTGTAGCCATCGTGACGCAGAAGGTCCCGGAAACGATAGGCATTTTCCCGCTGACCGAAGGCGCCAACCTGCAGAGTCCATGCATATGGAATTTTGTCCTGATCAAGCTTTGTCTGATCGGCCGGTACACCGGGCACCGGGGGCTCATCGCGGTCGACGACATCAACCGCAGGCATGGCCACATCAGCGGTTGCTTCACCCGAAGCTAGCGCCTCGACGTCTTTTCTTACCTGGCGCTCGTATTCTTCTGTTGCCCAGCGTTCGGTATCGGGCATTGCCGGGGCGTCTGATTCAAGAAGAATATGGGTACGCGAGCCATCCAATACAATAGGTGCTACAACCAGAATCGCTGTTACTGTCAGCCAGGCACCTAAAATTCGTTTTTTTAAATGGAGCTCCATTTACCCTCTCCAGCCTTAAGCCATTCAGCTGCGGCCTCTACCGTATGAAATGATCCAGCAACCAGAGTGGTCCCTGTCGCCGGAATAGACTCCAGCGCCGCCCCCATAGTTTCAAAGCTTTGATCCACTGTAAATCCTGCCGCGTTACTTTTTGCCGCCAACTCGTCACATGTCAGGCCACGCCAGCCCGTGAGAGTCACCACGCAAAGACGCTTAAACGGGGGCAATGCCTCAAGGACACCCGAAACATCTTTATCACTCAGCATCCCCAGAACAAGACAGTCCAGCTCTTCTATATGATGACGCAGATAGGCAGCCGCCTGAGGGTTGTGTGCAACATCAAGTACCACGGTCGCTGAACCGTTTTTCCAACTCTGCCACCTTCCCGGAACCCGAAGGCCTGCCACAACCTCTGAAACCATCTCGGGAGAGGGCAACAGATCAATAAGCGCGAGCGACTGTATCGCCGTCGCGACGTTGTGATGAGGAATATGGTAACCGGTCAGAGTGACTGTGCGAGGCTCACTGTTCGTCTTATAGCTCACAATAAGCTGCTGCTCAGACTCAATGACATCAAACATCTCACCTCGCGCCGCAAAAAGTCCGCCAATATTTTCCACGGTTTCCGAAGCTTGTGCAGGGGCATCGGGTTGACCACAAACAAGCCATTTCCCTTTGCGCGCTATGCTGCACTTCTCATAGGCGATATCGTCGAGCGTATCACCAAGCCAGTCCTGGTGATCGAGACCAATACTCGTCACTACTGAAATATCAGGATCAACAACATTTACGGCATCAAGCCGCCCACCCAGGCCGATCTCCAGAACAACGGCATCAAGCATCTGTTGCTTGAAGTGCCAGAGCGCTGCCAACGTACCAAATTCGAAATACGTCAGTGTGATATCACCGCGCGCCTGTTCAACCGCGCCGAAAGAGAGGCATAAATCGGAATCTGAAATATCAGAACCATCCACTGACACTCGTTCGTTGTAACGGTGGATATGAGGAGAATTATACATCCCGACCTTCATACCCTGCTTTCGGAGCAGCGCAGCAATTAATGCCGAGGTCGTACCTTTTCCGTTGGTACCGCCGACCAGAATAACCAGCGGCGCGGGTTTCACACAGTCGAGCGTTCCTGCAACACGAGCAACACGTTCAAGACCAAGATCTATACCAGAAGGGTGAATGGCTTCAAGATAGCGAAGCCATTCATCAGGGGAGCTATAGAGCATCAAACAGTTCCAGAGGGGTCAGGCTTCCGCCGCAGCATTTGCATCCATCGCTTCGCGCATACTGCCAGCAAGGCCAGTAACGTCTTTGATTGCCTGGACCGGGTTATCTGCCTGATCAGCGATACGACTCACCAACGCACTGCCAACAATAACACCGTCACAGACCTCAGATACGCGTGCAGCAGCCTCAGCATTCTGAATACCGAAACCAACGCAAAGAGGCGCTTTCACATGTTGACGAATACGATCCAGGTTACGCTCAACATCTTCAACATCAATGGCTGCTGATCCAGTTACGCCCCGCAAAGACACGTAGTAGACGTAACCGCGACCAACTTCACCAATAGTTTTAATGCGTCGCTCTGTACTCGTCGGAGCAAGCAGATATATCAAATCGAGACCTGCTTCTTCAAACATGGAATCGACGCTGCGCGCTTCCTCTGGCGGCATATCCACCACCAGTACACCATCAACACCGGCCGCTGATGCTTGCTCAACAAACTCCGGATACCCCATTGCTTCCAACGGGTTCAGGTACCCCATCAGCACAATCGCCGTACCTTTATCGGTCTTTCGGAATTCAGCAACCATACCCAAGACATCGCGCAGGGACGTACCGTGTTTAAGAGATCGTTCACAGGCCAGCTGGATGGTTGGGCCATCCGCCATCGGGTCAGAAAAAGGAACACCCAGTTCAATAACATCCGCACCTGCTTCAACCAAGGCGTGCATCATTGGTACTGTGGTGGCTTTATCCGGGTCACCCGCAGTTATATAAGGGATCAGCGCCTTCTTGCCCTCTTCGGCCAGACGCTCAAACGTTTTTGTAATTCGGCTCATGTCTTTCACTCTACTTTTAGCCGGCACCCGTCTCCAGATACCGTCAATCCGTGGATAAGCTGAAACATCCATTCAGGCCGTTGCGACGAATACAACATCACTTCGGTCATGTCTGCTCCTGCTGCTCTACGCTCCTTGCGGGCCGCTGATGGCCTGACAACTTCGACAAGAAATTGCCGCGCAATAGGTAGATAGCAAAAAGCAGGCACAAATGGATGACATGGAACTGGCAAATGGATCCAAAACGGCCAAAGCCTACAAACAGTCACCACTCGCCAAACTCCAGCTTATGCAGTAACACCGTCCAATTCTGCGATGGTGTGTATGTCTTTATCGCCGCGACCAGACAGGTTTACGACAATAACTTTGTCTTTATCCATCGTTGCCGCCAATTTCATGGCATATGCGATCGCGTGCGAACTCTCAAGTGCTGGCATAATGCCTTCAAGTCGCGTTAGCTTGTGGAAGGCCTCGATCGCTTCGTCATCAGTCGCAGCTACGTACTTTGCACGCCCTACATCTTTCAACCAGCTATGTTCTGGCCCCACTCCCGGATAATCGAGACCCGCAGAAACGGAATGCGTGCCCATAATCTGGCCGTTCTCATCTTCCATCAGGTAGGTGCGGTTACCGTGCAGGACCCCCGGTCTACCTTTGCTGAGAGGTGCGGCGTGGTCGTCACCCTCGAGGCCCAGACCACCGGCTTCGACACCGTACATTTCAACTTCTGGGTATTTGATGTACGGGTGGAACATACCAATCGCATTAGAACCACCACCAACACACGCGACAACGGCATCTGGCTGACGACCAATCTGTTCATCACACTGGCGCTGGGTTTCCCGGCCAATGATGCTCTGGAAATCACGTACCAGCATCGGGTATGGATGCGGGCCTGCTGCCGTACCGATGATGTAGAAGGTATCTTCAACATTGGTGACCCAGTGGCGCATAGCCTCGTTCATGGCATCTTTCAGTGTTTTGGTACCACAGGTAACTGATTCAACTTCAGCACCAAGCAGCTTCATGCGGTACACGTTCAGCTTCTGGCGTTCAACGTCAGTGGAGCCCATGAACACCTTACACTCAAGGCCAAAACGCGCAGCCACCGTCGCAGACGCGACACCGTGCTGACCTGCGCCGGTTTCAGCAATCACCTTCTTCTTGCCCATAAACTTGGCAAGCAAGGCTTGTCCGATGGTGTTATTAACCTTGTGTGCGCCCGTGTGGTTCAGGTCTTCACGCTTGAGATAGATTTTCGCGCCACCGCATTCGTCCGTCAGGCGCTCCGCAAAATAGAGCGGTGATGGGCGGCCAACGTAGTGCGCCAGCTCTTTATCAAATTCAGCCTGAAAATCTGGATCATTACGCAGTTTTTCGTAGGTTTCCTGAAGCTCATCCAGTGCTGCCGTCAGGGTTTCGGAGACAAAACGTCCCCCAAAGATACCAAAATGACCATTGGCATCTGGCATTTCAACATTGAAGTCAGTTGCTTGCTTCTCGGTAGTGTTGATCGACACGATACACCTCGTTCACAAATTCTTCGATTTTGCTGTGATCCTTAATGCCTTTTGAGGCTTCGACGCCTCCACTGATATCAACAGCAAAGGGACGAATCTGAGTAATCGCAGACGCGACATTCTCAGGCTCAAGGCCACCGGCAAGAATAATGGGCTTTGGTGGAGTTTCGGGTATCAGTGACCAGTCGAAGGTCTCTCCTGTACCACCCGGAACTCCGGGTTTATAGCTGTCTAGGAGAATTGCCAGTGCGCCAGGGAAGCGCAGGCACGACGCCACCACATCCGACGCTTGCCGGACACGGAGGGCTTTGATGTAGGGGCGTTTGAACTGTCGACAAAAGTCGTCATCTTCATCACCATGGAATTGGATAAGGTCAATTCTAACGCTATCAAGTACTGTTTGCACCTCTTCGACCGTCGGATTTACAAAGAGAGCAGTTACACTGACAAAAGCAGGCACATTGCCTACCGCGTCCACTGCCTGGTCCACATTGACCGCACGAGGACTGGGTGGATAAAAAACCAACCCCAGCGCGTCAGCTCCAGCCTCGACAGCGGCATCTGCATCTTCGGGGCGTGTAATTCCACAAATCTTGATTCGGGTGCGGCGCATAACAACTCATTCGATCAGTTTAAACGCCTTATGATACCAGAATCGGAATAGTGCCCTCAGCAGAAACCATTCAACATTCTGTGTAAGACACTTCTTCTGACAATACGACCGGCAGTTGAGTTTCCAGCCGTAAGAAAAGATACGGAGTTGTCTCTGCCTCAGAAACAGAACAGTCCTCTTCAGGGTAGGTATAACGCAACTCTGCGGTCACGATCCCTTCTTCTTCGTAGACATTACTCACGGCAATGGCATAACCGCCTGTGCTCCGGGTGCCCATATCGATCAGCAGAAGCTGAAATTCTTCAAAGTCGACATCCTGCGCTGAACTATCGTCGGACGAATAGTTAAGCAGCGCATCCTCATAGCTCACCTGATCGCGAAGGAAGCGCACCTGGCGCTCGTGGGTGACACCGGTTCCGTTATTGGTACCCTGATGCAGTGCAAGCCTTGCTACATCAGTCTGTACTGGCTCTTCACGGTCGCCAAATCCGTCGCCGTCATCCTCAGGTCCCCAATCTCCGCCACAGGATGCAAGGCCTGCCGAAAACAACGTCACTGTTAAAAATTGTCTTAACGCCGCTCGCATGCGTGATTCACTCCAGAATTCTATTTTTCAAAAAGAGGCTGCAACAAAGCTGGCCCCCACGGCTCGCATGGAACGGTGAACTGCTCAGGGTATTTGACTCCGACAAAATACAACCCACCACCCGGTGCCGTAATACCTGCTTTTGAGCGGTCCTTGTACTCAAGAACGTCTTTCATCCAGTCCGGGGATTTATGCCCCTCACCGATCGGCAAAAGTACGCCGACTATGTTACGAACCATGTGATACAGGAATGCACTGCATTCCAGTTCTACGACCAGAATACGGTCAAAACGTTGCACTGATATGGCATGCATCTCTTTGATCGGAGATTTAGCCTGACAGTCCTTCGCCCGGAACGATGTAAAGTCATGAGTGCCAATCAGGTGTTGTGCAGCCTCATGCATACGCTCAGCATCCAGAGGGTATTTCCACCAGGTCAGCTGGTCATGCATCAGCGCCATACGAGACGGGCTATCATAAATCACATACCGATAACGGCGGGCCTGTGCTTTGTAGCGAGCATGAAAGTCACCGCCGACCTCACCAACCCACTGCAAAGCAACACCCGCCGGGAGATGAGTATTAACACCCATCATCCAGCCATAGTCTTTACGCTGAGCTTTTGTATCGAAGTGGATAACCTGCCTTGTGGCATGGACACCAGCATCCGTGCGACCGGCACAGGCAACGGTCACAGGGTGGTTGGCTACAACTGAAATGGCCGCTTCGAGAGCGGCCTGTACGGTAGGTTCGTCGTGGTGTTTCTGGCGTTGCCAGCCATGAAAGCAAGCACCGTTATACTCGACAACCGCCGCATAGCGACGGTAGCCATCTTCTAAGTCAGTCATGCGTTCAGGCGAGCTTATCCATCAGGTCTTTAGCTTCCTGCTTCTGAGCGTCATTACCTTCCTGAACAACTTCCTGCAGAAGTTCTTTCGCACCGTCTACATCTTCCATATCGACATAGGCACGCGCCAGATCAAGTTTGGTTGCACACTCATCAGTGCCCGCCAGGAAGTCGAACTCGTCATCGGCTGCTGCGAGCTCATCGAGATCGATACCGCCGATCAGGTCACTGCCACCCGCCAGGTCATCATCACCAGACATCAGGGCTTCGAGATCGTCCGATACGTTTTCGTCCTCAGAGTCTGACGCTGCTAACAACTCGTCTTCGTCAACAGAGCTTTCGTCAACAGAGGTGTCGGATTCAGGCGCTTCAAGAGCGACCTCTTCTCCAGCTTCCTCACCTGTCTCTTCAACAGAAACGTCGTCTGCAGACTCAGCAAGTTCAGAATCCGAGCTGTCTTCCACATCGAACGTCAGCTCTGGAAGTTCTTCTTCAGACGAACCAACAGCGTCCAGATCACCATCCGCATCAAGAAGGTCGTCCAGTTCTTCATTAGAAGATGCCGTCGCTTCGTCGACTTCGAAATCGAGCGACAGATCGTCTTCAGTGTCTGTCAGTTCGCCAGCAACCGGAGACTCTGCTGGCCCTTCCAGTGTTTCTGCAGAATCGACAAGATCATCAGATTCTGAATCCAGATCGAAATCATCGACACTGAAATCGATGGAGGACGCAGTATCATTCTCCGGCTCAGCAGGAAGCTCCGCTGTAATATCTTCAAGATCAGTCGTTAAATCGTCTGCATCGAGATCCAGAGAAGGAAGTTCATCGTCGGCATCATCAAGCGACGCGAGACTGTCAGCCTCTTCAGTTAACACATCATCGGACGAATCAGCCGCAACTGTCTCTGCAGAGAGTTCGTCATCGTCACCCAGGTCAAAGTTAAGAAGGTCATCATCCAGCTCTGGCGCATCGTCTTCGAGGGACATGTCGACACCCTCTTTCTCTGCGTCAAAGTCTGAAGACTCATCCAACTTAAGATCCGGCACTTCTTCCAGCTGAGCACCAATGCCATCGTCTTCCGGTGCTGCATCATCACCGAAATCCAGCGCGGCGCCAAAGTCCATACCGCCTTCAAATTCATCTTCTGCCGATTCATCAATTGAAGGCAGTTCACCATCAAGACTCAGTGCACCTGATTCATCAGCACGGATCTCTGGCTCAATTGGATTCGAGAGTTGCTGCCTGAATTCTGCAGCTTCTGCGTTCGCGGCCGAATCACCAATAGCAATCAAGTTCGCCTCAGCCTCTGCAAAGGCCTCGGCATCATCAAGCGATGAGAGAACCTCGAGTTGCTTCAGGCGAAGGTCGGTGCGCTCTGGTTCAGCTGCAATTGCTCCCTTGAGAAGCTCGATCGCCTGATCAAATTTCCCGTAGGCAATGTAAATGTCCGACTCACTGATCGCATCTTCTGTCTGGCCAACAGTTTCATATTCACCATCAGCATCGTCGTATGCATCCAGGTCGATATCAGAGAGATCTGATTCGATATTGCTATCGAGCTCTTCGTCGCCCAGATCAAAATTACCGAAGCTATCATCGCCAGCATCAGAGGACAGATTGTCATCGAACCCCGGAAGATCGTTGTTATCAGACAGATCAAGCTCAGTATTATCTGGAGCCATCGCTGCTGCTTCGGCTGCATTCAGTTCCGCTTCGGCTTCTGCAACGGCATCTTCTTCTTTGCGCGCTTTCAGCTTCATGATCGCGTAAACAAGCGTTAGTAACAGGCCTGCCGCAATAGCAAAGTATGGATACGGAATCGCCATAATTTTATCGACGATACCTTTATCTGATTCAGCTGCAGAGCGACGAGCTTCCGCTGCCGCTCGCTCAGCCATAGCTTTCTGTTCTGCAGTCTGAACTGGAGCGGTCTGCTCAGTCTCTGCTGCAGCACCTTCGCTGTAATTGTAATCAGTACCTTCGGCGACAGCACCTGTCTCAGACTCAGCGCCCTCAGTTGCCGGAGCTTCTTGAGGTGTCGCTTCGGCTGCTTCACTCTCGGCTTGCTGCTCAACTGGAGCTGCGCCTTCAGCAGGCGCTTCTGCTGCAGGTTCAGTTACTGTTTCAGTTGTCTGTTCAGATGCAGTGTCAGTAGTGGCAGTGCCCGTCGCATCCGCCGCTGGCTCTTGAACCGCCGCAGCTGTTTCTGCAGCTGGCTCAGTCCCGGTCTGCATACTGGCAAGCTGATCATTCTGGAGCGTAATCAAGCGTTCCATCTTAGCGAGCTGCTCTTCAAGCGCATTCAGGCGCTCTACCAGCTCCTGATTTTCACGCTGGCTCTTATCAAGATTTTCGAGTGCAATCGCCAGGTCAGTTTCGGCAGCGCCCGCAGAACCAGCCTTACCCGAAACAGCCCCACCCGACTGGTTCGAATCACCCGTTGCTTCGGAAGCAAGCAGGCGAACTTCACCATTACCGGTTGATTTACGGGGCCCGGAAGTATCGGTATTGCGTCCGGTTGCGTCGATCTGAGCAACACCCGCTTTCAGCTCGCGGTTCTGACGTACTACTTCAGCTACGGCTTCGCGGTTGTTTACCGTTTCAATGATGGACGCATCAGGGATATCAAGAACAGTGTGGGTTTTCAGGCGGTTAATATTGCCATTGATGAAAGCGCCAGGGTTAACGTCCTGTAGAGCAATCATCATTTGTTGTGGAGTCACAGACGCGTCTGGTCGGGTCGCAAGAGCAATTTCCCAGAGTGTATCGTTCGGCTGAACCTTATAGGTACCCGGCGCTGCTGGAGTCTGCCAGCTATTTGAGCGCTGAGGTGCAGGCGTCGGCTGTGGACTCGGTTGAGGCGTTGTAGCCGTTGTCTGTGACTGAACAGAGCCCGCAGGCACTGCGACCAATGGTTGAACCCGTCCTTCTTCGAATACCGGTGGATCAAGAAGAACGGTGTATTCGCGGAGCACACGACCTGCTGGCCAGTTGAGCTCTACAAGGAAATTCAGAAAAGGTTCATTAACGGGATCACGGGTCGTGATCAGGATGCGGTCGCCATTGACCGAAAATTTCATCTGCGTAAGGAACTGGTAGCGATCAATACCTGCGCGTTCGAAGTCAGCAGCACTGGCAAGCTTCGGTTTAATCTCCGAGCTGGTCAGACCTTGCGTATCAATAAGCTTGATCTCTGCGCTCAGGGGTTGATTCAGTGCAGAGTCCAGTTCCATCTCACCCAGGCCCAACGCCAGAATATGAGATGATAAGGACATTCCCCCAGCCAACAGAATGCTTTTAGCAAGTAGGCGCTTCATTATTGCTTCCTTGTTGTCGTTCGCGACGATGTATCGCAGGTTTTCGAAAAACCGCTTTCTTTTTAGATGATCCTGACCCAGCTTACTTATAGATTCCGTTCATAAGCGATTCGTAGTATCAAATATAAAGTCAGCTAACGCAATATTTTGCCCGGTTTGCGGGGGATAAAAGCGTGACGTATGAAACACTTAGAGCATTTTTCTATCAGCCACCATGAAAAAAGCGGGGCAAATGCCCCGCTTTCTCATCACTTATTCAACAAAATGCGCAACATTCTGCGAAGTGGCTCAGCTGCACCCCAAAGGAGCTGATCCCCGACGGTGAACGCAGAAATGTATTCCGGCCCCATATTCAGCTTACGAATACGGCCTACCGGGATACTTAATGTGCCCGTCACTTTCGCGGGAGTAAGTTCCGTCATGCTGGCATCACGATCGTTCGGGATCACTTTCACCCAGTCATTGTGACCAGCAAGGATCTCTTCGATTTCACTGACCGGAATGTCTTTCTTCAGCTTCAGCGTCATCGCCTGGCTGTGACAGCGCATCGCACCCACACGAACACACAGACCATCGACAGGAACCTGATCATCGCTACGACCCATGATCTTGTTCGCTTCGACTTGTGCTTTCCATTCTTCACGGCTCTGGCCAGATTCCAGTTGAGAGTCGATATAAGGAATCAGGCTGCCCGCCAGAGGCACACCAAACTGCTCTGTTGGCAATGCATCGCTACGGATGAAGTCAGCGACCTGACGGTCGATTTCAAGAATCGCGCTGGCAGGGTCATCAAGCTTATCTTTAACTTCGTCGCGAATCGCACCCATCTGGGAAATCAGTTCACGCATGTGGCGCGCACCTGAACCAGACGCTGCCTGATAAGTCTGAGGAGCAACCCACTCCACCAGATCTTTCTCAAACAGACCGCCCAGTGCGAGCAGCATCAGGCTGACAGTACAGTTACCGCCAACGTAGGTTTTAACACCTGACTCAATGCCTTTTTCGATCACATCTTTGTTCACTGGGTCGAGAACGATAATGGCATCGTCCGCCATGCGCAGTGATGACGCAGCATCAATCCAGTAACCGTTCCAACCTGATTCACGCAGCTTACCGTACACTTCTTTGGTGTAATCACCGCCCTGACAGGTCAGGATCACGTCCTGCGCTTTCAGCGCGTCGATATCGAATGCATCTTCGAGAGTGCCGCAATCCTTACCTGCAAAGTCCGGAGCAGGCTTACCTTTTTGGGATGTAGTGAAAAATACCGGGTTAATCTGGTCGAAATCTTTCTCTTCCTGCATACGTTGCATCAGGACAGAGCCGACCATTCCGCGCCAGCCGACCAGGCCAACATTCAACTGAGACATGTAATTAAACCTCCTGCAGGGCGGCTACAACCGCTTCGCCCATTTCAACGGTGGAAACTTTCTGCGTACCTTCAGAGAAGATGTCGCCAGTACGCAGACCTTTATCGAGCACGTTGCTTACCGCCTGCTCAATCGCATCAGCAGCAGTACCTTCACCCAATGAATAGCGCAACATCATCGCAGCTGACAGGATTGTTGCCAATGGGTTAGCGATGCCCTGACCAGCAATGTCTGGTGCAGAACCGTGGCATGGCTCGTACATGCCTTTATTGTCTTTATCCAAAGAGGCTGAAGGCAGCATGCCGATAGAACCTGTCAGCATTGCCGCAGCATCAGACAGAATGTCACCGAACATGTTCCCGGTAACCATCACATCGAACTGCTTAGGTGCACGTACCAGCTGCATCGCCGCGTTATCAACGTACATGTGTGACAACTCAACTTCTGGGTATTCTTTGCCGACTTCTTCCAGAATTTCGCGCCATAGCACAGTCACTTCCAGAACGTTCGCTTTGTCGACTGAGCACAGCTTTTTGTTACGCTTCATTGCCGACTGGAAAGCTACGTGAGCAATACGCTTAATTTCAGACTCGCTGTAAACGTAGGTGTTGTAGCCTTCGCGCTCACCGTTTTCCAGAGTACGGATGCCACGTGGCTTACCGAAGTAAATACCACCGGTCAGTTCGCGTACGATCAGAATATCCAGACCAGAAACCACTTCAGGCTTCAGTGAGGACGCGTCCGCCAGCTGTGGGTAAAGAATTGCAGGGCGCAGATTACCGAACAATTCCAGACCAGAGCGCAGACCCAGCAGACCTTTTTCAGGACGCAGTTCGCGATCTTCGAGGTTGTCCCATTTAGGACCACCTACCGCACCCAGCAGAATTGCGTCTGCCGCACGAGCTTTTTCCATGGTCTCTTCTGGCAGTGGTGTACCGTGCACGTCGTAGGCAGAACCACCTACCAGACCGTCCACCAGCTCAAGACCCAGATTGAATTTTTCGTTTGCTACGTTCAGAACCTTAACGGCTTCTGCAACGATTTCCGGGCCAATACCATCGCCCGGCAGGATCAGTACGTTTTTGCTCATTTCTAAAACCTCAAAATCTCTTTAAACAAATCGCCGCTTCAGCCTGTTTGCGACTCGCCGTGACCCCATCCATGGGGGCTCCCCTGTGCTCTCCGACCACCATGGATGGTGGAAGTGCATGGATCTGTATGGAACAGATCCAGCCATGGCACAGAGGGTCGAAAACAGGCTGAACCAGCGCTTTGCCATAAACTTTTCTTCAGTCCTCAAACCTTGTGCAGAGGACTGATAAATCATACTTAGCGGCAACAACGACGCCATTGGAGCGTCGGCGAGGCCGCCAGAGCTAGGCAAAAATTATCGAAGAAGCGGAGTCTACAAGTCGTAAATGAGCATTCTGAGATAATTTTTAACAACGCTCTGGCAACGCAGGTAGCTCCCCTAGCCGAAGAGCCATGGAGAGCTTGCGCGACGCTTCTCCTCATACGCTTTGATCTCGTCAGCGTCCTGCAGAGTCAGACCAATATCGTCCAGACCATTCAGCAGGCAGTGACGACGGAAATCGTCCACTTCAAAGGCGATCTCTTCACCAGATGGCGTTACCACCTTCTGGTTCTCGAGATCGACAGTCAGCTGATAGCCTTCATTTGCTTCAGTCTCTTTAAACAGACGATCCACCGTCTCTTCATCCAGAACAATCGGCAGCAGGCCATTCTTAAAGCTGTTGTTGTAGAAAATATCGGCATAGCTTGGCGCGATGATCGCACGGAAGCCGAAGTCTTCCAGCGCCCAGGGCGCGTGCTCACGGCTTGAACCACAACCAAAGTTTTCACGCGCCAGCAGCACAGAGGCACCTGCGTAGCGAGGCTGGTTCAGCACGAAATCCGGGTTCAGCGGACGACCGCTGTTATCCGCGTCCGGCTGACCTTCATCCAGATAACGCAGTTCATCAAACAGATTCGGGCCAAAACCAGAACGTTTGATCGATTTCAGAAACTGCTTCGGGATAATCATATCGGTATCGATGTTGGCGCGGTCCATAGGAGCGACAACACCCTGATGTACAGTAAATGCTTTCATCTCAGGTTCTCCTATTAAAATTCACGCACGTCGACAAAGTGACCAGCAATCGCAGCAGCTGCAGCCATCGCTGGGCTTACCAGATGCGTACGACCGCCGTAGCCCTGACGACCTTCGAAGTTACGGTTAGAGGTAGACGCACAATGCTCACCGCTGCCCAGCTTGTCGGCGTTCATCGCCAGACACATTGAGCAGCCTGGCTCACGCCATTCAAAACCAGCTTCTTCGAAAACCTTATCCAGACCTTCTTCTTCTGCCTGAGCTTTCACCAGACCAGAGCCCGGTACGACTAAGGCCTGAATCAGGCTGTCCGCCACTTTACGACCTTTCGCAACTTCAGCAGCAGCACGCAGATCTTCAATACGGGAGTTGGTGCAAGAGCCGATGAATACACGGTCCAACTTGATGTCCGTGATTTTCTGACCCGGCTTTAAGCCCATGTACTCATAAGCACGGGTAAAGCCAGAACGCTCAACGTCGTCAGCCGCGTCTTCCAGAGTCGGTACAGTGCCATCAACGGTCGTCACCATTTCAGGAGAAGTACCCCAGGTGACCTGAGGCTTGATGTCTTCGGCGCGAATCTCAACGACTTTGTCGAATTCAGCATCGTCATCAGACTTGAGGTCAGACCATGCAGCAACGGCCTGCTCCCACTGATCGGCTTTCGGCGCGAACGGGCGGCCTTTCACGTATTCAGCAGTAATCTCATCAAACGCTACCATACCCACACGGGCACCGGCTTCGATGGCCATGTTACACATGGTCATACGGCCTTCCATGCTCATAGAGCGGATAGCCGAACCACCAAACTCCATTGCGCAACCGTTACCGCCCGCGGTACCGATCACACCAATCACATGAAGAACCACGTCTTTACCAGTGATACCTTTACCCAGCTCACCGTCGACCTTAATCAGCAGATTCTTCATCTTGCGCTGAATCAGGCACTGGGTGGCCAGAACATGCTCAACCTCAGACGTACCGATACCGTGGGCCAGTGCAGCGAACGCGCCATGGGTTGCTGTATGAGAATCACCACATACTACCGTCATACCCGGCAGCGTCGCGCCCTGCTCTGGGCCAACGACGTGCACGATGCCCTGACGCTTGTCGGCCATTTTGAATTCGTTAATGCCAAAATGATCGCAGTTGTCGTCCAGCGTCTTAACCTGGATACGGGATACCGGGTCCTGAATACCTTCGATACCTGATTTACGCTCAAGTACGGTGGTAGGAACGTTGTGGTCAGGTGTCGCCAGGTTAGCGTCTAAGCGCCATGGCTTGCGACCTGCAAGACGCAGACCTTCAAACGCCTGTGGAGACGTCACTTCGTGCAGAAGCTGACGATCGATGTATATCAACGCTGTGCCATCTTCACGGGTTTTCACCACGTGCTGATCCCAGAGTTTGTCGTAAAGAGTCTTGCCGGCCATGCTCGGTACTCCCATCTCTTTAGTTAGGTTCTCATCATTAATCACTTGCTGAATGATACCCGAGCTGATAAACAACAGAAATTCATATTTTTTCTAGTTTGAATTCCCATCGGGAATACCAGCTAATATTTAGTATCAGCTCTTCCGGGGTGTGACATGGATACACAATCGTTAAAGGCGTTTATTGCAGTCGCTGAGCAAAAGTCATTTTCAGCGGCAGCAGAGTCTTTGTATCTGACGCAATCAGCGGTCAGTAAACGTATCAAGCAACTGGAAGAGCAGCTAGGCACCACTCTGTTTGATCGTCACAACAGAACCATCAGCCTGACCGAGGCTGGCGAAGCCCTGCTCCCCCGAGCGCAACATATTCTGGATCTTGTCTCAGACACAGAACTTGAGCTGGAGAATATTTCCGGCGACATCAGCGGCAGCCTGACCTTAGCGACCAGCCACCATATCGGCCTGCACCGACTACCGCCTGTTCTCAGAAAATTTGTACATGCTCACCCAAATGTGGATCTCGACCTGCAGTTTATGGGCTCTGAGCGTGCCTACCAGGCGGTGAGACTACGTCAGGTCGACCTCGCACTGACAACACTGGAGCAAACACCCAAAAGCGATATTGCTGCCATCCCTCTCTGGCAAGACGACATGGTGTGCGTCTGTGCAGCCAATCATCGGCTGGCTGGTATTCCTCAGGTCTCACTTCAGGATCTGTCGTCCGAACCCGCCATACTGCCCGAGCCAGATACGATTACCTATCAGCTCATAAACAATGTCTTTGCTGCCGAAGGACTGACCTTAAAGGCACCCATGCCTACCAACTATCTCGAAACCATTAAGATGCTTGTCTCGGTCGGGATGGGCTGGTCGGTGCTGCCCTCATCAATGGTGAATGACGACGCTTTAACCGTAATCAACTGGCCGGGGACGAGTCTTCGCCGACAGCTTGGCGCCGTATTCCTGAAACATCGAACGCAAAGCAATGCAGCTACCGCACTGATGGACCTCCTGCACGCCAGTGCCGACGACTAAAGTAAGAACCTGACCGGCCAATAGGGGTCGTACCTTGAGGCGATTTACTTTGAGACTACTTACCTTGAGGCAGAGCAAGACGCTGACACCTGAAAGCGATATGCTCACTAAGAGAACGGACTACGCCATTGCGGCGCTGAGGAGAATATCATGCTCGATATCAATCACATTCTGGTAGTGCTGGATAAACACGACGAAGAGCAGCCTGGCCTGCAGCGCGCATGCTGGCTGGCGAACGCGCTTGATGCCGACCTGACGTTGATCACCTCAGCGTGGGACAGCTTTGGCGACCAGGCCTCACAGTTGGCAGACACGACCGCAAGTAGTGTGAAGCAAGCCCTCCTGCGTCAGGCGCAACTCTGGCTGGATTCGCTTACTGAGCTGGATAGCAGCAAAGGCCTGCGCGTAAATACAGAAGTTCATTGGCAGAAGCACCTGCACGATGCAGCCATTGAATCGGCTCGCGATACGGAGTTTGACCTGGTTATTAAGTCGACTCAGAAACACGGCCTGATCGATCGGCTGTTCTCGCACTCTGACTGGAATCTGATGCGCCACTGCCCGGCGCCTGTCATGATGGTTAAATCATCCGATGCCTGGAAGCACAACCGCATACTCGCCAGCATTGATGCCACCAGCTCAGACAAAGGACACACTCTTATCAATGACAACATTTTGTCTTATGCAGAGCATCTGGCTGATCACTTTGATACGGACCTGCATATTGCAAACGCTTACCCTATGGTCGCTGTCGCCCTCGCCATGGTGCCTGAGGTTTCTCCACCAGAAGACATTCAGAATTACATTACTGACCAGCATAAAGAGGCAACAGCTCGCTGGGCCGAAAAGTTCAACGTCGCTGAAGATCATGTCCACGTACTTGAAGGTGATGCTGAACAAGTCGTGCCGGATGTGGCCGCAGAGATTGAAGCCGATCTCGTCGTCGTTGGCACTGTCGGTCGCGAAGGTCTGAGCGGTGTCCTGATTGGCAACACAGCAGAAGCGCTCGTCGATAAACTCAGTTGCGATGTATTAATCATTAAACCCAAAGACGGCGTTAATCCTGATATTGAATAGCCCACATATCGCGTAACCCCGTAAGTCGAGAGAATATGAAATCCGCTGATAAGCAGACAAAGAACCTCCTGATTATTGCGCACTGCCCCTCTGAAAATCTGGCCCGTCTCCGTGACGGGCTTATTTCTGGCATAGAAAAAGCTGGCGCTAATCTCACATTCACCGCCAAAGCACCGTTAGATGCAGGCGTCGATGAACTCATGCAAGCCGAAGGAGTTATCTTATTAACCCCTGAAAACCTGAGCTATATGTCAGGTGCAATGAAGGACTGGTTTGACCGCGTTTATTACCCGGTGCTGGACAACAAACAGGGACTCCCCTGTATAGCCATCGTACGTGCAGGCCACGATGGCACAGGCACTGTCCGCGCCCTGCAAACCATCACAACCGGATTACGCTGGCGCTGGGTTCAGGAACCAGTGGTGCTCAGAGGTGCGTGGCAGGAAGCATGGCTGGACGAAGTCGGTGAGATTGGTGAGGCCATCGCAACCGCTCTGTCAGAAGGTATTATTTAGCAGGATAAAAAAACGCCGACCCGAAGGCCGGCGTAGAGGGGGAGCAATCATAACGGTTGTTTTGCAACAACCGTAAGCTCAGATACGACATTCACGTATCAGTTCCTCAAAGTTTCATTTTCTTAAGCCTTTTTTTAATAAAACTTCTTCGATTTCGACAAGACACGCCGGATCATCGATAGTTGACGGAGTTTGGTACTCCTCACTGTTAGCGATGTTGCGCAACACCTTACGCAGAATCTTCCCTGAACGTGTTTTCGGCAGACGCTGGACAACAACCGCGTGACGAAAACTAGCAACCGCGCCAATATTTTCACGTACACGCTGGATAACTTCGGACTCCAGTGTTGCTTCATCAATCGTCACGCCGTCTTTCAACAAGAGAAGGCCAAGCGGCTCTTCGCCCTTAAGGTCACTCGCCTGACCAATAACAGCACATTCCGCAATCGCCTCATGGCCAGCCACGACTTCTTCCATCTCCCCCGTAGACAAACGGTGACCAGCAACATTGATGATGTCATCGGTTCGTCCCTGAACAAACAGGTAGCCATCCTTATCGATGTAACCACCATCACCCGAAACGTAGTAGCCGTCGAAGGTGCTCAGGTAACCATCCACAAAGCGGTCGTGATTGTTCCAGATCGTTGGCAGGCAGCCCGGGGGCATAGGTAATTTGATGGCAATACTGCCCTGCTCACCGGCAGGCACAGGCTTGCCGTGACCATCCAGAATTTCAACATTAAAACCAGGAGACGGACGCGTTACCGAGCCAGGCTTCGTTTCCGCAAGACCATAGCCCACGTGATTTCCCGCAATCGCCCAGCCAGTTTCCGTCTGCCACCAATGATCCACGACGGGCCGTTTCAGATGCCCAACCACCCAGTCGTAAGTGGGTGGATCAAGACGCTCACCGGCCATAAAAATGGTTGTTAATGCGCTGAGGTCGTACTGTCCAGCAAGAGCACACTCCGGGTCTTCCTTCCGTACAGCACGAAACGCCGTTGGTGCAGCAAATAAGGCCTTAACCTTATATTCAGCACACACTCGCCAGAAGGCTCCAGCGTCTGGCGTTTTCACCGGCTTACCTTCATAAAAGACCGTAGTACAGCCGGTAATCAAAGGCGCATAAACAATATACGAATGCCCAACGACCCAGCCGACATCCGAAGCCGCCCAGAAGACATCCCCCGGACCTATGTTATAGACGGAATCCATGGAATAACGCATCGCCACGGCATGGCCGCCATTATCGCGGACAACCCCTTTGGGCTTACCGGTAGTCCCTGAGGTATAAAGAACATACAGGGGATCTGTAGACAACACAGGCACACAGTCCGCCGGAGATGCCGACGCCAGCGCCTCTTTCCAGTCCAGATCAAAACCAGCAATCAGGTCACAAGGATGCTGCTCTCGTTGCAGTACCACACAGGAATCAGGTCGGTGACTTGCCATCGCCAAGGCATCATTCACAATCGGTTTATAAGGGATAATCCGGTCAACTTCGATTCCACAGGAGGCTGTGACAAGCACCTTAGGCGTTGCATCATCAATGCGAACGGCTAATTCGTTGGGCGCAAATCCACCAAACACCACCGAATGAACCGCCCCGAGACGAGCGCAAGCCAGCATAGCAATCGCGGCTTCAGGCACCATCGGCATATAGATAACAACCCGATCTCCTTTCTCTACGCCCTGAGCAGCCAGCACGCCTGCAAAAAGCGCCACTTCTTCGGTTAGTTCACGATAGGTATAAGAGCGTTTGCTTCCAGTAACAGGCGAGTCGTAAATAAGTGCAGCCTGATCGCCACGGCCATTCAGAACGTGATAATCGAGTGCCAGAAAAGAGGTGTTCAATTCACCATCGGCAAACCAACGGTCTATTCCATTCTTATCCTGGCTGAGTACCTTGGTTGGTTTTTTAAACCAGTGCACTTTTTCTGCCTGTGCAGACCAGAACGCCTTTGGATTGTCGCGAGCTTCGCGGTAATCGGTTTCATACATCATTAGCCACCTCCAAGTATTCGTTCAGAATACGAAAGTCGACTAACAGCGCCTATTCGACTTAGGGATAGAATCGCGGTTGCTCTTAAAATAAAAGGGTATTCGGATTAGCTGGTTGATTTTCTCTTTGGCGTGCAATCACAGATTACACTTTCCCAACGGAAAAACTGGTTGGCGAGGCCTGGAACAAATGCGTAAGGATTGTGGTACTAGAGAATTCATCGCGCATCCTTCTGTCTACCTCGAACGCTCCCTTAGCGCGAATTTGTCCGATGTGCCACTGACTGCTGACAACACTCGTATGGAGTTTTCAACCTAAACCCGGATTCGATGTTCCCGTAAGTACTGGGTGTGGTAACTATGCATCAGGAAATTTAGCGCTTGACCTTCCCACAATAGGAAGGTTTATCTTTCTGGAATATCATCAGGAGATGCTTGTGGAGAAGACGAATGATGCATACTCAAGACAAATTGAATCCGTCGGCTGTGACGGTGACAAGCTTTCCCATCGAAGGTATGAGTTGCGCTTCCTGCGTCGGGCGCGTGGAGGCTGAACTCAAGAAGGTCGAGGGCGTTGACACTGTTACGGTGAACCTGGTGACCGAACGTGCCGATATCCAGTCCGCTTCGCCACTCGACCGCGGATCACTCATCAACGCTATCGAGAAAGCTGGCTATTCGGTGCCAGCTGAGACCACAGAGCTTTCCATCGAAGGTATGACCTGCGCGTCCTGTGTCGGTCGCGTCGAAAAGGCGCTCAAGGCTGTGCCCGGCGTCACCAGTGCCGTTGTCAACCTTGCGACTGAAAGAGCCACGATCCAGGGCAGCGCCGATGCGACCGCCTTGGTGACGGCTATCGAGAACGCGGGATATGATGCCAGGGTAATCGCGGCTGCTACGGGTAGCCGTCGGGGCGAGACCGATGAGCGCACCGAGAAGAAGGACGCGGAACGCCGTGGACTGACACGTGATTTCACGATTGCAGCGGTGTTGACCGTGCCTGTCTTCATTCTGGAGATGGGCTCACACCTCATTCCTGGCATGCACGACCTGATTGCCTCAACGATCGGCATGGAGACGAATTGGTATCTCCAGTTCGTGTTGACAACCATCGTTCTGTTCGTGCCGGGCATCCGCTTTTACCACAAGGGGTTTCCGGCCCTCGGGCGGCTTGCCCCCGACATGAACTCCCTGGTCGCGGTCGGCACCATGGCAGCCTATGGCTATTCGCTCGTGGCGACCTTCGCGCCGGGGCTCCTGCCCGACGGAGCCGTCAACGTCTACTTTGAGGCCGCCGCTGTTATCGTCACTCTCATCCTGCTCGGCCGGTTGCTGGAGGCTCGCGCCAAGGGACGCACCTCCGAGGCGATCAAGCGTCTTGTCGGGCTTCAGGCCAAAATGGCACGGGTGCGTCGGGACGATAAGTCGATCGAACTGCCGATCGACTCCGTCTTGTCGGGAGATATCGTCGAGGTTCGTCCCGGCGATCGCATTCCGGTGGATGGCGAACTCATCGAAGGCGAAAGCTATGTCGATGAATCGATGATCACGGGAGAACCGATCCCCGTCTCCAAGAAGCACGGCAGCGAGGTCGTGGCCGGAACGGTGAACCAGAAAGGCGCATTCGCCATCCGTGCGACGGCTGTCGGCGGCAACACCGTTCTGTCGCAGATCATCCGCATGGTGGAAGAAGCGCAGGGGTCGAAGCTGCCAATCCAGGCGCTGGTCGACAAGGTGACGATGTATTTCGTGCCTGCGGTGTTTGTGGCAGCGATTCTCACCTTCGGGACATGGATGTGGTTCGGCCCGTCGCCCGCGCTCACTTTCGCGCTGGTCAACGCCGTCGCGGTGCTGATCATCGCCTGCCCTTGCGCCATGGGGCTGGCCACACCGACCTCGATCATGGTCGGCACTGGCCGCGGTGCCGAGCTGGGCGTGCTCTTCCGCAAGGGTGAAGCACTCCAGTTGTTGAAAGATGCCAAGGTCGTTGCCGTTGACAAGACGGGCACGTTGACGGAAGGCAAACCGGCTCTCACCGATCTGGAATTGGCCACCGGATTCGAGCACGTAGACGTGTTGGCTCTGGTCGCGGCCATCGAGGCCAAATCCGAACACCCGATCGCCCGTGCGATCGTGAACGCCGCCGCCGCGGAGAACATCTCACTGCCGGACGTGTCGAACTTCGAATCGGTGACGGGTTTTGGCGTGAAGGCTGAGGCCGGTGGCAAGCGGGTCGAGATAGGTGCTGACCGCTACATGAGCGAACTCGGTCACGACGTGGCGGCGTTCTCCAAGGTCGCCAAACGCCTCGGCGACGAGGGTAAGTCTCCGCTCTATGCTGCGATAGAGGGCAAGCTTGCGGCGATTATCGCCGTTGCCGACCCGATCAAGGAAACGACGCCTGCTGCCATCAAGGCCCTGCACGATCTCGGGCTCAAGGTCGCGATGATCACCGGCGACAACGTCCACACGGCCAAGGCCATCGCGGCGCGACTCGGGATCGACGAGGTGGTGGCGGAAGTGCTACCGGACGGCAAGGTCGACGCGGTGCGCCGCCTTAAGGGAGAGCACGGCAAGGTGGCGTTCGTCGGTGATGGCATCAACGACGCTCCCGCTCTGGCCGAAGCGGATGTAGGTCTTGCCATTGGCACAGGTACGGACATTGCCATTGAAGCGGCTGATGTGGTGCTGATGTCGGGTAACCTGCAAGGTGTGCCAAAGGCGATCGCCTTGTCGAAGGCAACCATCGACAACATCCGACAAAATCTGTTCTGGGCGTTTGCCTACAACACGGCTTTGATTCCGGTCGCGGCAGGTGTGCTCTATCCGGCCTACGACATCCTGCTTTCGCCCGTCTTCGCTGCCGGCGCCATGGCACTGTCGTCGGTGTTTGTACTCGGCAATGCACTGAGGTTGCGTCATTTCCGCTCACCCATGGGGACGGACGACAACGACGTGTCGCAGAGACAGGTGGAATTTGCACAAGCGAAATAAGGACAACCGAGCCTGCCACAGTGCAGGCTTGATGTTATCTGGAGAGGCATGGCTATGAATATTGGAAAGGCAGCGGAGGCATCGGGTGTATCGGCGAAGATGATCCGCTACTACGAATCGATCGGCTTGATTCCGGAAGCGTTGCGAACCGAAGCTGGATACAGGGATTACTCGGACAAGGATGTGCAAACCCTGCGCTTCATCCGGCGCGCACGGGATCTCGGGTTTTCGGTGGCGCAGATGAATGAACTGGTTGCGCTCTGGCGCGACCGGGGTCGTGCGAGCGCCGACGTCAAACGTCTTGCGCTTGAGCATGTCGCGGAGCTTGAGCTCAAGGCGCGCGAACTCCAGGAAATGAGCCGTGCACTCAAGCACCTGGCGGAAAACTGCCAGGGCGACGCTCGGCCGGACTGCCCGATTATCAGCGGTCTGGCCGGGGATGGCGTAGTGAAAGGAACGCCTAAGGGTGAGCGAGAACTTAATTCCACGCGCTTCGGGGCTATCGGGATTGAACCCAATTGCACGCAACGTCGCGGGAAAGAGAAGCGCTGACGCGTCTACTTCAGAAGCGGCGTCCTTGCCCTGACCTGAATGATTACCCGGCAAGGTGCTGATTATCGTACCCAGCCTCGCGGATGGCATCACTGATACGCGCCTCATTGACCTGGCTGCGCACGGTGACCTCGGCGTGTTCTATATCTGTAGATACTTCCGCCTGTGGGTCGATACTTTTAATGGCTTTTTCGACGGCGGATGTGCAGTGGCCACAGGTCATGCCGTTAACGTTGAATCGATACATATCGAACTCCTTCACAGAATCAGAGAATTGAGGAACCTGATCGTCCCAGCGACCAATCTAGTCTTTCCAACGCTGGTAAGGTCAACTGCGGAGCCTCAGACTTTGATTTGTCGAGTGCTCTGTGCCGACGGGCTGCCAAATGCACGGCTATTGATAAGACCTGGCCGATGCCGACAGTCTCTCTGTGCAAGGCATGCAAACGCAGCCTTGACCTTCCAACCATTGGAACGATTACCCTTTTGTGAAAAGTCAGCGCAACCGGTGTTCGGTAATCGCACTAAACACAAAGGAGTTAATCGATGTCCACAGAATCCCCTTCTCACTCAGGCAGACCAGAGCGCCCACTCGGTCTGGCCTTGGCATTATTGCTGGATTGATTCTTGGAGGATTTCTGACAGGCCTGCTTGGCTGGCGTTGGGCGTTCTTCATCAATGTACCCATCGGTTTGGCGGTGCTCGCTGGTTCGAGAACACTTGTCGAAGCGGAATTGCACAAGGGACGCCCCGACCTGACGGGAGCGCTTTCCAGCATCATCGGCATGGCAGCACTCGTCTATGGAATTACCCGTGGTGGTGAACATGGCTGGACCGATGGCATTACGCTCATTGCATTCGCCACTACGGCTATCCTGCTGCCGCTGTTCTTGGTTTTACAGTCGCGCAGCAGTGATCCACTTTTGCCGCTCCGCTTGTTCAAGGATCGCAACCGATCCGGTTCGTACCTGGCCATGCTGCTGCTGGGCTTCGGCCCCATGGGCATGATCTATTTGCTGACGCTCTATTTGCAGCACATCCTCAGCTATAGCCCGACCCTGACCGCCATGGCGTTTCTGCCCTTTGGGGTGGGTATCATCATTGGTGCTGTTGTCAGTTCAAAGCTTGTCATGCGCTTTACGCCGCGCGAGGTCTCAGCTCCGGCTGCGCTGGTCGCTAGCGCTGCATTGTTCTGGCTTTCGACCATCGGGCAACAACTCGACTATAGCTGGCACTTCATGCCAGCCGCCTTCCTCACCGCCTTCGGTTTCGTGGGAGCGGTCATTGCGCTGGCATTGACGGCCGTGAAGGGTGTGCAAGCACAGGAGACCGGCATCGCATCGGCGTTGTTCAACGCGTCGCAACAGATTGGTGTTGCGTTGGGGCTGGCTATCCTTTCGAGCATTTCTGTCTCCGTCACGGCCAGTCGGATGCCCGAGGCATTTGCTTCTCTGTATCGCGGTCGGGAAGTCGGCGATGCCGAACTGGTGCAGTCAGCCGGTGATGCGCTGATTCAGGGTTATGGCTTGGGACTTGCGGCGAGCGGGGTTGCTCTTGGCATCGCAGCCATCATCGTGGCCGTACTTGTCAACGCCAGGAAAGGACAGGTTTCCACACTTGGCGATAGTCCCTTGCATTGACCGGTTCTTCTTCCCTTTACGGCGCAGTCTGCCAAACCCGTACTGCGCCACACTGATGATTAATGGGAATCTGTCGCAATAGCTATGGAGCTTCCACCATGAGGAGAACACCGCATGACCGAAATGCCCGACAACATCCTGCACCTGCCTAAGTACCAGGTGCTGGGCTGCAAATCCACCGACGACGAAATGCACTTTCAGGTGGACGTGCCCGCTCCCATTGCCTGCGAGGAATGCGGCGTGCAGGGTGAGTTCGTGCGGTTCGGCAAGCGTGATGTTCCCTATCGTGATCTGCCCATCCACGGCAAGCGGGTCACTCTCTGGGTGGTCCGCCGCCGATACACCTGCCGGGCCTGCAAGACAACATTCAGGCCCCAGCTACCGGAGATGGTGGACGGATTCC